>ERZ773136.351-NODE-351-length-53663-cov-6.440587_pt1 | contig 53663 bp, 48 predicted proteins | sample MGYA00580855_ERZ773136 | MGnify/ENA primary metagenome ERZ773136 (study PRJEB29015, sample SAMEA2737860) | human gut metagenome | biome: human gut; feature: human-associated habitat; material: faeces | place: China | collected 2012 ... | reverse complement strand
TGATATTCGACCTTGAGGGTGCCTACCGCATCTATGGCTTCAAGATATTCGACGGTAACTCCGGACCGGAAAGCGGAGTAGACCAGATACGCTCGTACACTATCGAGCTGTCAGACGACGGTGAGCACTGGACTACAGTGGTGGATGAGGAGGATCGCGAGAGCGAGTCAATCAAGACAGACTACATCGCTCCGCACAAGGCTCGCTACGTACGCCTTTCTCCGCACGTGAACGGCACACTACGCATTTGGGAGTTCGAGGTATTCGGAAAGGACGACAGTAATCTCACGATAAAGGTTATGCCTACAGAACTCAAATTAAATGCAGAGGAGACAAAGAATGTTGTTGTGAAGTACAGCGTCAGCGGTGACGAGCATATGGAGGATTTCACATGTCATACGGTATCTGAAAAAGACAATTTAACCATAGGAGACATCACTCATAACATTGCGGATGGTACGTTCATTGTTCCTGTAACAGCCAATAAAGTAATAGGTGAGGACAAACTTACAATTTCGGTTGGTAATAATGATTCGTATAAGGAACGTACTGTCAAAGTAATTATAGATACCGAGAAACAGACCAATGTGCTTGCCGGAGCAGAAGCGACATTGCGCCATTACAAGTCGGACTGGTCTTTCGATGCAGAATACGAGGGTGCATATAATGAGTTTAAGGTTAACACCCTGACTGACAATAATAAAACTGACGAGGCATGCGGTGTAGTCGAAACTCCTTCAATGTACAAACAGGACTTCTGGGCTATATTTACAGCTCCGGAAGAAAAAAGCTGGAATCTGTCAAAGGTCAAGATTTATATTCCAAATGATAATCAGTCTGAGAATGATAATGGAAAAACCGGTTCTGCCAATAACGAAATAAGCATAATTGTAGGTAACGATCCTTATAATCTTACAACAATCAAGACATTCTCTAATATTAATAAGGTTTCAGAGCTTGAATATATACTTCCAGAATACAGAAACTGCAAGTATCTCGCTATAGTATGCACCCTCAACCCATTCTTCTATCCCACACTTGCTGAAGTTGAGGCATTCGAGCAGTTTACAGAGGCAATACCAGCAAAGATACCTGTCAGTGTAAAAGGATTCAACTGTGACGTTATTGCAGAAAGCAAACCTTCATCAGAATTTGTTAGCGAGACCATTGATAATGATGGATGGTGTTTTTATTCATCTGCTGTTCAGGAAAAAGGCGCAATTGCAGCTGACGACAGAATCGTAAAGACAAATTCCGGTACGGAATTCAGATTGGCTGATTATTCTGAGAACAACGCTCTCAAACTTAACGCCTATGAAGATGGGGTATTGACATTTGATAATCCGGAGAAATGTATGGAAATTTATATTCTTGCAGTTTCTGCTAACGGAGAGTCGGATATGAATATTACAGTAAATTATGATGACGACACATCTGGAAGCACATCAACATTTACTGCGTGGAACTGGTATGCCGCATATGGTCCTGACGATGAGGCGGTGTATGGTCTGAGCAGAATAAAGACGACGGATGCGGACGATACCTACAAAGCCGATGAGATAGATAATAACTATACTTTCCGCCTGTATGAATTTAAATTACCTGCGGATATTAAGAAGAAAGTAAAGTCTGTGTCATTCAAATCATTGTCATCAGGAAGCCACCTGTCAATTCTCGCTGTCTCTAAAAAAGGTTATCATGTTACTACTGGTATAACATCTACTGTTGATGGACAGGTTGAAAAAAAGGATTCAAGGCATCTATACCATCAACGGTATAAAGTTGGAGACATTGCAGAAAGGCATCAACATTATAAGATACACTGACGGTACGGCGAAGAAAGTGATAATAAGATGACCGTCGGAAAACACGCTATAAAATAGTTATAGTAGGGTGGGGGCATGCTCGTATGTCCTCACCTTTTTTATTTAGTGCCACAAGGCGGTGAGGTTGGTTTCCTGTTTCCACCATGCATAGTGATGGCGTCAGCCGGTAGAGACGCAAGATTTTGCGTCTCCCGAGGAGGTATGCGCAATGTGCTCCTGTTATAATCAGCATGTTGTAATCGCATTTGTTGCTTGTGAGACGCAAGATTTTGCGTCTCTACTTTTAGCATGCAGCGTAATAAAAGTGTGAATAATGTTGCGCTATTACAATGGCGTATGCCAGTAGAGACGCAAAATTTTGCGTCTCCCGAGGAGGTATGCGCAATTAATTCCTTTTATAATCAGCGTGTTGTAATAGCGTTTCCAGCTTGTGAGACGCAAGATTTTGCGTCTCTACTTTATATGCCGCGCTTTTTTTATATGCATCCTTTGTGCCTCCACAGTATGAAAAATCGTATGACGCGTAGGTTGCCCGATATCACCGTATGGAATATTCCGTTATGTGCATTCCGTATTAATTCATGTGACAAAATAAACAATGCCAACCTCATGATACCGCTCTATTTATTCGCGAACGGCATTTCCGGTGAAAATACGCGGGTTTTAAGCATTTTGTGAAATTATTTGATATACAGCGGTTTACGTATTTGTGTATCACGGAACAGCTGATTCCGTTTTACGAAAAAGCCTTTCCCGTGTTGCGGAAAAGCCCGTTTGGGGTGATGACATGTACCGTTTTGCAGTGCGTAAAAGGCATTTTCATGACTGCGTGTCGCAGTTTCTGTATGTCAAAAATCCTGTTTGGGCTTTTCGGGAACAAATATTCGGTAATCTGGGATATATGAAAATGTATATAGGTAACCACCACACAATGTTTCCGATTCTGTTTTGAGAAATATTTTTGTCAATATTTTTTACTTCCCGTTATGTGTAAATTTTCATTTTAAAAGATATGCCGCTCTATTCTGAACATATGAATGCATCTACTTCTGAAATTATGACAGGTGAAGCTTTTGGTTTATTGCAAAAAGAAAACAGGGCTTATTAATTGGTGTTTATCTGTATAACGATAATAAGTTTTCTTAAATATAGAGTGATGCCGGAGCATCTGTTAATGTCGTTTCATTTGCAGAATTGGAAACGTATTTCCTGCGTCGTCAAACTCATTGCGTTTGAACACCTTGAACCCCATGTGTTCGTAGAATCTACGGGCGTTAGGATTCTGTTCATTGACATCGACAGACTCTATGTCCAATTTATCAAATGCCAGTCTGATGAAAACCTTACCCAATCCCTTCCTGAAACAGTCCGGATGGAGAAATAGCATCTCAATTTTACGGTTTTGCATCCCCATAAAACCGACCGGACGCTGCCGGTCTTCCATCACCCATAGGGTTTCTATTCCACGCAATGCATCTTCGGCTTGTGATGTAAGGCGAATTATATCGTCTTCTGTGAGAAAATGATGGCTCGCACGTACGGATGATTTCCATATGTCCGATAATGTGTCTATCATCATCGGAGTTCTTTTATCCTTTTCAATTTCGAGTACCACGACACCGGATTCATTTATATATATTGTCTGAGATGATTCGTTCATTTTGTTGCTGAGTTAAGATGTTGTAATCAGAATTGCGTTATTCAGTTCGACATATTTACATATATGCCTGTCATCCATTTATTTCCATACAGCAGTGACATCTTTATACCGTTTCCCACTTTTGCCAGACGTATACAGCTATATCTTCGACAAAAGCGGGAAACAGATTGTATGACAGCACCCGAAACAGGGAGAAGTTATAATGAACTGATTGTGTTTAACTACATGTTCTGTTTATAATAATTCATGTATCACTCAAATCATTATATCCATGTGCTATAAGTCCTCAAGCTTTACTTCCTCCTCTTTAACCGGACGCAGTTCCTTTTTCTCTTTTTTATTATCTTTATGGTTTTCCTTGTTATTATTACTACCACTACTCAAGTTGCTATGTTTTACATTTTCTACGGGAGTTTCACTGTTCTCTGTTACTTCGGTTGTAACCTCAGTACTGTCTGTATCCAGAGTGTCGGTTTTTGCCGTGGCATAGTAACTCGGGCAATTGTACATACTGTATGAAATATCACTGTCTTTGGGCTTACCGAACTTTGCGTGATATTGTTTAAAAGCCGGATCGGAAAGCAGGGAACTAAGGAAGTATCCGCATATAGGCAATGCCGTTCTGCTTCCTTGTCCGAGCGCGCCCGTACGGAAGTGTATGCTTCGGTATTCTCCACCTACCCAGGCTCCAACAACGAGTTTCGGGCTTACACCCATAAACCACGCGTCAGAATGATTGTTTGACGTTCCAGTCTTGCCGCCCCATTCTGTATCGTTGTATTTTCCGACATATCCCCATAGGCTTTGTGAAGTACCTCCCGGTTCTCTCAGTCCTCCGAGGAGCATCTGTTGCATAAGGAATGCGGACTTATACGGAATGACCTGTGTTTCTTCAGTAGGACAGGTGTAAACTTCTTTGCCATCCTTGTCTATTATTTTCACAACAAGTACAGGTGCGACATGTTTGCCGTCGTTCGAAACAGTGCAATATGCATTGGTCAACTCCAGAAGATTAACATCGCTTGAGCCGAGTGCAAGCGACGGTGCATCGTCAAGCGGACTTTGAATACCCATCTTGTTCGCTGTTTCAATGATTCTTTTTATACCCATCTCCTGTCCGAGTCTGACGGCAATGGAATTGATGCTTCTTGCGAATGCGCTCTTTAACGGCATGGAGTCTCCTGTGAAATATCCATTTGCATTTGACGGAGTCCATTTCACGACATCTTTTTTCTGCTTGTCATAAACCTCCATGCTGAAGTACTCGTCCCTTCTTTTATCACACGGTGTGAGCCCTTGATTCATTGCCTCGGTATATACAAAAAGCTTGAACGTTGAGCCGGGCTGTCTCATGGCTGTTACCTTATCATATTTCCATGAGTTGAAATCAATGTCTCCTACCCATGCCTTAACCGCTCCTGTCTGAGGTTCCATTGCCACAAACGAGCAGTGCATGAATCTTACCATGTAACGTATGGAGTCCATTGTGGACATTTCTTTTTCGATTACTCCTTTGTCATAGTCAAACAGTTTGACTTTATGAGGTTTGTTAAGATAGTATGTTATAGAGTCCGGATTGTTTGGAAACCTTGCAAGGAGATTCTTATATACAGGTTGTTTCTTGGCGATGTCCTCTATAAAATCAGGAATGACCTGGTGTCTCTCGTCTCTCCACGGATCTTCTTTTCCCCAATGATTATTGAAGTTACGCTGTACAATCTTCATCTGTTTCAATGCCGCCTGTTCGGCATAGCGTTGCATACGCGTATCTATTGTTGTGTATATCTTGAGACCATCGTTGTACAAATCATAATTATTCTCGTCACACCAGTCTCTCAAATAATTTGCAACTGCCTCGCGGAAATATAGGGCCTGACCGTCATAGTTGCTCTCTACACTATAGTTCAGCTTTATTGGTATCTGGCACAAAGAGTCATATTCCACACGCGTTATGTCACCGTGCTTCACCATGTTGCTAAGAACTATGTTACGGCGTTTCAGACTATTATCCGGATTGGCTATGGGATTATAATAGGTTGTTGCCTTCAGCATACCGACAAGCACAGCGACCTGTTCTGTTGTGATGTCTGCCGGTGTGGTGTTAAAGTATGTCTTGCATGCAGTCTTTATACCGAATGCGTTGGAGCCGAAGTCTACCGTATTGGCATACATGGTAAGAATGTCTTTCTTATCGTAAAGATATTCTATCTTTGTGGCGATGATCCATTCCTTGCTTTTCATTATAAGCATTCTTACGCCTGGTATCTTTCCCAACAACCCGGTGGAGTATTGGGTGCGCACCCTGAACATATTCTTGGCAAGTTGCTGGGTTATTGTGGAAGCTCCACGTGCATCATTCCTCAGTATGGCATCCTTGGCAGCGGCAAAAAGACCTATCACGTCAATTCCATGATGACTGTAGAAACGTTCGTCCTCGGTATCGATGAGTGCTTTCCAGAATGCCGGATTTACATCCTCATATTTTACCGGAGTTCTGTTCTCGTTAAAAAACTTGCCAATCAGAACACCGTCTGCACTGTATATTTCGGACGCCTGATTAGTGCTGGGATTCTTTATTTGGGAGAATCCTGGCGATTTTCCGAAAAGCCAGAGAAAGTTCAGATCCACCATACCCAAATATATGATGAATGCAATTATGCATGACGCAAGTCCTACGGCGGCCTTTATATACCATGCTTTGTTTTTATATAAGTTTCTGTACCATTTGAAAATCGATGTGACAGACTGTCTACACCATTGCAGAATGTTCTTAAATATGTTCATTATTGATTATGATTTTGTGCAAATGTACAAAATTTGTTTATTCACATAGATTATTTTCTATATAATTTATGATTTCTTTAATATTGTGTGGGGCAAACCATCTGACTGTATTGTCGTGCTTGAACCATGTCTGCTGTTTTCTGCAATAGCGGCGTGTGTTGCTTTGTATTCGGCGTATTGCCTCATCCAAAGAGATGTTACCGTCAAAATATTCGAACAGTTCCTTATAACCTACTGTGTTTAATGAATTGTAGTGTCTGTAAGGATAAACACGTCTTGCTTCTTCAAGAAATCCTTGACTTAACATATCTATAACCCTTGTATTGATACGGTTATAAATGTACTCACGCTCTGCTGTAAGTCCTATCTTAACAATGTTGAAAGGACGTTCTTTTCGTTGTCTCTTCAGATATGATGAATAGGTATTTCCTGTCATATGACATATCTCGAGTGCATGGATAACTCTGCGGGGATTCTTTTTATCTATAAGTTTCCAATGGTCATAGTCAAGTGTTTTCAGTTCGTCCACAAGAGCCTCAAGCCCTTCGGTTTCAAGGCGTTCTTTCATTATTTTTCTTGTGGTGTCGTCAATTGTCGGTATGTCATCAATACCATTGCATACAGTATCTATGTACATCATACTGCCACCACTCATAAGTGCAATAGGATTCTCTAGAAACATATCGTTCAAGAGAGCCATTACGTCAGCTTCAAACATTGAAGCGTTATAGTAATCTGATATATGAAGGTTTCCTACAAAAAAATGCTTTACTCTCGCCTGTTGTTCTTGGGTAGGTGCCGCAGTTCCAATGGGTATTTCTGCATACATCTGCCGTGAATCCGCATTGATTATCGGAATATTAAAGTGTTCTGCAACTTCTATTGCAACTTTTGTCTTACCAATACCTGTCGGTCCTATAATAACAATGAGAGTATTCATTTAGCGAATGATCCCACGTTTTGATGATTCTACAAAATCTATGATGTATTGTATTTCTTTCGTTATTTGTATGTTTCTTTTTATTTCCAGAATCCCTTCAGCCAGAATCCCTTTGGAATATAACAATCTGTATGCGTTATGGATAAGGTCTATCAGTTCGTTGGAAAAGCCCCTTCTGCGGAGTCCGACAAGGTTTATACCGGCATATCTGATTGGCTCTTTTCCTGCTATAATATATGGTGGAATATCTTGACTGAAACGGCTTCCTCCCTGAATCATAACATATCCGCCTATATGACAGAACTGATGGCATAATACAGCGCCGCTTATGACAGCATTGCTGTCAACGACCACTTCTCCTGCAAATTTTGTTGAATTGCCGATAATCAGATTATCACCAAGGATGCAGTCGTGGGCAACATGCACTGTTTCCATAAGCAGATTGTTGTTTCCTACCTTTGTTGTCCCTTTTGAGGCTGTGCCTCTTGATATTGTCACATTTTCCCTTATGCTGTTTTTATTGCCTATCTCACAGGTTGTTGATTCCCCGCGATATTTCAGGTCTTGCGGTTTTGTGGAAATGCTTGCTCCCGGAAATATCTCATTTTCATTGCCAATACGTGCACCGTTGTGTATTGTCACACTGTTCATCAGGATATTATTGTCACCAATAACTACATCTTTGTCTATACAGCAGAAAGGTCCTATAATATTATTATCTCCAATTTGAGCTTCCGGATGAATGTATGCTAATGGACTTATCTGATTCATTTTTGATATGTTTCTTATTTGTTTTTAACTATCTGGGCTGTAAAAGTTGCTTCTGACGCAATGTGGTCTCCAACAAACACGTAGCCTTTCATTGAAGAGATGCCATGACGCAATGGGGCAAGTAAGTCAACCTTGAATATTAAAGTGTCTCCCGGAACAACCTTCTGTCTGAACTTAACTTCATCTATTTTAATGAAGTATGTTGACCAACGTTCCGGCTCTTCAACAGTGTTAAGTACAAGCAGTCCTCCGCACTGAGCCATTGCTTCGATCTGGAGAACACCTGGCATAACGGGTTCTTGCGGAAAATGTCCGACAAAAAACGGTTCGTTGCTTGTAACATTCTTTATACCGACAATACTTGTCGCACCCAAAGAAATGACTTTGTCGACAAGTTGCATGGGATAGCGATGAGGCAAAAGTTCACGAATGCGTATATTGTCCATTATTGGCGCCTCATTCGGATTGTATATAGGAGCCTGCACTTCATGCTTGCGTATTTCCTTACGCATCTGACGTGCAAATTTATTATTGATTGTATGTCCGGGACGTGTCGCTATAATCCTGCCTTTTATGGGTTTACCTATCAAAGCCATATCACCGATTATATCCAACAGCTTATGGCGTGTGCATTCGTTTTCCCAAACCAATGGTTTATGTTGGATATAGCCTAATTCTGATGCATTACGATGCTCAACTTTAAGCATATCAGCCAATTTGTCCAATCGTTCTTGCGTGGTCTGCTGTTCATATATTACAATGGCGTTGTCCAAATCGCCTCCCTTTATGAGGTTTGCATTTAACAGTGGCTCTATGTCACGTACAAAAACAAAAGTTCTGGCTGGAGCTATCTCTGTTGCAAAATCATTTATCTTGTCTAATGTTGCAAATTGGCTGTTAATGAATTTGGAATTAAAAGAACACATTGCCGTAAGACTGAAGTCATCATCAGGCAGAATGGTAATACATGAACTTCCGTCTTTGATTTCAATCTTATGTCGTATTATATACCAATCTTTGGGGGCGTTGAGTTCCTCTACACCAATTTCCTGTATTTTCTGTATATACATCGCAGCACTGCCGTCAAGAATAGGAAACTCCGGACCGTTCACTTGTATAAAACAGTTGTCTATTCCCAATGCGTAAAGCGCAGCCAATCCGTGTTCAACAGTGGAGATACGTATGTTCCCTTTTCCAAGTACGGTTCCTCTTTGGGTATCTATTACGTTTTCAGCTACGGCATCTATTATTGGCATGCCCTCAAGATCAATACGTTGAATCTTGTATCCGGTGTTTTCCGGAGCGGGATTAAATGTTACCGTCAGACTCAATCCTGTATGCAGTCCTTTCCCACAAAGAGAAAAACTGCCTTTCAGTGACATTTGCTTCAACATAGTATATTTATTTTTTCTTTAATTCGTCTACTTGCTTTTGCAATTCTGCAATTTGTTTATATAATTCCGGCAGCTTACGGAATATTGCCTGTGACTTGAAATACTTATGTGGTTCCATCGGTGGAGTACCTATAAGTTTCTCATTTCCCCTTATGTTACCAGGCACACCGGATTGTGCTCCTAAGAAGGTTTTATCTCCGACAGTAATGTGACCTGCCAATCCTACCTGTCCTCCGAACATACACCATGAGCCTACTTTTGTGCTTCCTGCAATACCAACCTGCGCTGACATAACGGTATTTTCACCTATTTCAACATTGTGGGCCACTTGGACAAGATTATCTATTTTTACACCTTTTCTTATTATAGTTTGTCCCATAGTAGATCTGTCCACACAACTGTTAGCACCGATTTCTACGTTATCTTCTATTTTAACAATTCCAATCTGTGGAATCTTGTCATATCCATCCTGATTTGGAGCGAAGCCAAAACCGTCGGCGCCAATAACACTTCCTGAATGAATCGTTACATTATTTCCGATTTTACAATCATGATATATGGATACATTAGCATATATCAGACAGTTGTCGCCAAAACTAACATTATCTTCAATTACAGAATTGGGATATATCTGACATCCGTCTCCGATTCTGACATTATCTCCAATATAGACAAACGGACCTATATAACAGTCTTTTCCTATCAATGCTTTTGGCGATATACATGCTAAAGAATGTACTCCAGTCTTTCTTGGTTTGCTCGACTCATACAGTTGCAATAACTTTGCTATACATTCATATGCATCCTTGACACGTATCAGCGTTGCTTTTACAGACCGTTCTAATTTAACGTCCTCATTTATAAGAACAACAGATGATTTTGTATCATAAAGATAATGAGTATATTTGGGATTTGAGAGAAAAGATATAGCACCCTCAGTACCTTCTTCTATTTTGGCAAATGTATGTACTGAAGCATTTATATCTCCCTCGACACGGCCTCCAACAAAGTCAGCTATCTGTTTAGCAGTAAATTCCATCTTCCTTTCTTTCTTATTATATCTTGCAAATATAATAAAATTAATTTAGAATATATACATAGCTTGATAATATTCCGTAATGCGATAATAATTTGCCCTATAATATGCCATGCGCATACAGTTCCTTTTCCATTTCTTTCTGCATTTCACATGCTTTTTGTGCAGCTACAGTCGCAAAATCATTTTTATTGCTTGCATATATTATTCCTCTTGAGCTGTTAACCAGGAGTCCACAGTCTTTTATCATTCCGTACTTACATACATCTTCCAGAGAACCGCCTTGCGCTCCGACGCCCGGGACAAGAAGAAAACTGTCATGTACAATCTTTCTTACATCCTTAAACATCTTGCCTTGAGTGGCACCTACCACATACATCATGTTTTTAGGATTGCCCCATTTTTGTGACTTGTACAAAACCTCCTCAAACAATCTCTGTCCGTTTTTATTTTCTGTCAGTTGAAAATCGTTCGAACCTTTATTGCTCGTGAGTGCTAACAGTATAATCCATTTATCATTATAAGTAAGAAATGGAGTGACACTGTCTTCTCCCATATAAGGTGCGACAGTTATAGCATCAATATCATATTCTTCAAAAAATGTTCTGGCATACATTGCAGATGTATTTCCTATATCACCTCGTTTCGCGTCTGCGATTATAAAATGGTGCGGATAGTTTTCCTTTAAATATCTTACGGTCTTTTCAAAAGCAATCATACCTTTTACACCGAAGGCTTCATAAAAAGCCAAATTCGGTTTGTATGCGACACAGTAAGGTGCAGTCGCATCGATGATTTCTTTATTGAACTTGAATATAGGGTCATCCTCTTCAGTGAGGTAGGGTGGTATCTTTCTTAAATCCGTATCCAAACCGACACAAAGAAAAGATTTCTTATTTTTTATCTCTATAATTAAGTCTTGTCTGTTCATAAATTTATTATAATTCGGATTCTTTCATTCTTTCTGCATTCTCAGCTACAGTAAGGGCATCTATCATTTCTTGAATGTTACCGTTCATAAACCCTTGCAAGTCATGCGTAGTGTAACCTATTCTGTGGTCTGTCACACGACCTTGCGGGTAATTGTATGTACGGATTTTTGCACTTCTGTCTCCGGTTGACACCAGCGTCTTCCGCTTATTGGCAATATCATCCATATATTTCTGATGTTCCTTATCGTATATAAAGGTCCGAAGGCGGGCAAGTGCGCGTTCTTTGTTTTTAGGCTGGTCTCTTGTCTCTGTACATTCAATCAGTATCTCTTCCTCTTCTCCCGTATTCGGGTTTTTCCACATATATCGCAGTCTCACACCAGATTCGACTTTATTTACATTCTGTCCTCCGGCACCGCTGCTTCTGAATGTATCCCATTTTATCTCGCCCTCATTAATGTTAACCTCAAATTTGTCTGCTTCCGGTAATACAGCTACAGTTGCCGCACTCGTGTGCATTCTGCCTTGAGTCTCAGTTGCAGGAACACGCTGAACCCGATGCACTCCGGATTCATATTTCATTATTCCATATACGTTTTCACCGCTTACGGCAAAATCTATTTCCTTAAATCCTCCTACAGCCCCTTCACTGACACTAATGATAGATAGATTCCATTTCTTAGAATCGCAGAACTTCTTATACATATTAAACAGATCGCCTGCAAACAAGGCTGCCTCGTCCCCGCCTGTGCCGGCTCTTATTTCCATTTGTATGTTTTTCCCATCCTCAGGGTCTTTGGGAACAAGAGCCTGTTTTATTTCATTCTCAATTTGGGGCAACAGATTCTCATTAATACTCAGTTCTTCTCGTGCCAGCTCTTTAATTTCCGCATCTGACTCATTTGCCAACAGGTCTTTTGCCTCTTTTATTGAATTCATGCAAGACAAATACCTTTTCCGGGCGTCCATAATGTCCCCCAACTCCTTATATTCCTTCGTCAATTTGATAAACCTATCCTGATTTGCTATTACATTAGGATCGGTTATCAAAGTGGATATTTCTTCGTAGCGACTTTCCAAGCCATTCAATTTATCCAGGATGTTGTTACGGTCAGCCATTTGTCAATAATTAATAATTGAAGACACCAAATTCTGATTCTATAGTAAGCCCTTTAGGACCTTCTTCAACACGACCGACAATCTGCGCGTCGATATTAAATTTCCGGCTTATCTCGATTATTCTGTCGGCATGTTTGTTATCCACATAAATCTCCATCCGATGTCCCATGTTGAATACCTTATACATTTCCTTCCAATCCGTCTCACTTTCTTCACGTATAATTCTGAATAATGGAGGTACAGGAAACATATTGTCTTTTATAACATGACAATTGTCATTAACAAAATGCAATATTTTTGTCTGTGCTCCGCCAGTACAATGTATCATTCCATGAATCTCATGCCGTAAGTCATCAAGTATGCTTTTTATCACAGGAGCGTATGTTCTGGTCGGTGAAAGGACAAGCTGTCCCGCATCAAGTCCAAGTTTACCTATCTCATCGGTAAGTTTATAATGTCCGCTGTAAACAAGTTCGTCAGGAACATTATGGTCGTAACTCTCAGGAAACTTTTCTGCGAGATATTTTGCAAACACATCATGCCGAGCGCTTGTCAGACCGTTGCTTCCCATACCTCCGTTATATTTGTTCTCATATGTAGCCTGTCCGAATGACGCCAGACCTACAATCACATCACCAGGACGTATGTTGGCATTATTGATAACGTCAGAACGTTTCATTCTACATGTAACGGTAGAGTCGACAATAATTGTCCGAACCAGATCCCCGACATCCGCAGTCTCACCTCCAGTCGCATATATACCGACCCCCATATTCCTCATTTCGGACAGCAGTTCGTCAGTTCCATTGATTATCGCAGATATGACTTCCCCCGGTATAAGCATCTTATTGCGTCCGATTGTACTTGAAACAAGAATATTGTCCGTGGCTCCCACGCACAAGAGGTCATCCGTATTCATGACAACAGCATCCTGAGCAATGCCTTTCCATACACTAATATCACCGGTCTCCTTCCAATACATATATGCAAGTGATGACTTCGTACCAGCTCCGTCCGCGTGCATGATGTTACAATAATCATCATCCCCACCAAGTATGTCTGGCAATATCTTGCAGAATGCTTGCGGATATAATCCCTTGTCTATATTCTTGATGGCATTATGCACATCCTCTTTGGCGGCACTCACGCCACGCATCATATATCTGTTAGAATTGTCCATAGTCGTTTTTTGTATTATTCTTTTCCGTTCCAGAATTCCCAACTCGCAAAAGCCTGCAGCAAAAGCATTTCCACGCCGTTTTTTGTTGTTGCTCCGTGTTCGGCACCCTTTCTCATAAAAAGAGTCTCATCAGGATTATATATCAAATCATATAATATGGTGTTACTGTCCATTGCCTCATAAGGAATTTTGGGGCAACTGTTTACATTCGGGTACATACCCAGAGGCGTGCAATTGACAATAACGTTATATTCCCTTATTATATCAGGAGTTACCGCATCATATGATATCGCCCCTTTCTTTTCATTGCGGCGGCTTACAAACAATGTTTCCAAGCCAAGTGATCTTAATCCAAAATCTATTGCCTTTGATGCTCCGCCTGTTCCGAGTATAAGAGCCTTTTTATGTATACATTCCAGCATCGGCTCGATGCTTCTTGTAAATCCGATGACATCACTGTTGAATCCCTTCAGATGGGTCTTACCGCCTTTATGAGTTACACGAATTACGTTTACCGCACCGATTTCCCGTGCTTCTTCACTCATATCGTCCAAATACGAAATAACCTTCTCCTTATATGGTATAGTTACATTCAGACCTTTCAGCTCAGAATTTGACGCCAGTATCTCCGGCAGAGTCTCTATCGTCGGGATTTCAAAATTGACATATTCCGCATCAATATTCTCACTCTTGAATTTTTCATTGAAATAGCTGATTGAGAACGAGTGTCCCAAAGGGAAACCTATAAGTCCGTATTTGTCCATAAGCTATACGTTTTATTTCGTTGCAAAGTATGTGGTGCAGATACCGAATGTATGACGTTTGAAACAGGCATCGGAAAAACCGGCATCTTTAAGGATGCTTACCATCTTCTCACCTTGTGGAAAAGCCTCGATTGTAGCTGTGAGATATGAATAAGCCACATTGTCGTGCGATATCAATTTCCCGTATAATGGGAGAATCGTATGTGAGTATATCTTAAAAAGCTCCTTGATTGGATGATGCACAGGAGCTGTAAGCTCAACAATACTGAGATGTCCGCCAGGTTTCAAAACACGATACATTTCATTTATACCGCGTTCAAGATCTGCGAAGTTTCTTATTCCGAAAGCTGCAGTCACAGCGTCAAACGCGTTATCCTCAAATGAAAGATTCATACAATCTTCCTTCTTGAATGCAATGACACTGTCCAACCCCAGTTTCTTAACTTTTTCATTTCCTATTTTCAGCATCCCTATACTTATGTCTGCGCCGATAATCTGGTCCGGCGCAAGCATTCTTGCCGCCTCTATGGCAAAGTCACCGGTTCCTGTCGCGATATCCAGAATCGTTCGCGGATTATATATCCTCAAGGAATTTATGGCGGCTTTTCTCCATATCTTATCTATATTCCAAGACAGTCTGTGATTCAGTTTATCGTATGAATGGGCGATGTTATTGAACATGCGCGCCACCTGTTCACCTTTGTCACTGTCCGGATCGTAAGGCTTTATTTCCTCTTGTTTATATGTCATTATGTATATGAAATGCTGTCAACTTCATCAGGCACTATCACGCTTATCTGGCTGTAGCCAGATAAGCATTGACGTTTTTCTCTATTCTTGCTGAAATATCGTCAGCATCCTGTGCCTTTACAAACTTTTCACCGGTGATATGCTCGTAAAGTTCGATATATCTCTCGCTCACACTGTTTGCATATTCGTCCGTTATTTCCGGCATTGTCTGTCCGGGCTCATTCATAAAGTCATGTTCGATAAGCCACTGCCTTACAAACTCCTTGGACAGCTGTTTTTGCGGCTGGTTGTTTGCGAGCTTCTCCTCATAGCCGTCAGCATAGAAATAGCGGCTGCTGTCGGGTGTGTGTATTTCGTCTATGAGATATACCTTACCGTCGCGCTTTCCAAACTCATATTTCGTATCGACGAGTATAAGACCATGCTTCTGTGCTATTTCCTGTCCGCGTCTGAACAGTTGTCTTGTGTATGTTTCCATTACCTCATAATCTTCCGCGCTGACAATACCTTGTCTTATTATCTCCTCTTTGGAAATGTCCAGATCATGTCCCTCATCGGCTTTTGTAGTCGGAGTTATAATAGGCTCCGGGAATCTCTCGTTCTCTTTCATGTTCTCCGGCAGTTTCACCCCACACAGTTCGCGACAACCGTTATTGTAAGCTCTCCATGCTGAGCCCGTGAGTATAGAGCGGATAATCATCTCAACCCTGAAACCTTCACATTTAAGACCGACCGTCACCATAGGGTCGGGTGTGGCAAGTTTCCAGTTGGGGCAGATATCAGCGGTCGCATCCAGAAATTTGGATGCTATTTGATTCAGCACCTGACCTTTGTAAGGAATACCCTTAGGCAGAATGACGTCGAATGCCGAGATTCTGTCTGTGGCAATCATTACGAGGATGTCGTCGTTTATATCATACACATCACGTACTTTGCCGTGGTACACACTCTTCTGTCCATCAAAATGGAAGTCGGTCGCTGTTAATGCTTTCATATTTTATATGTTTTAATTGTTCTGTTTCCCTTCTGTCATATGATGTCCTTTATCATATGCATCATAGGCGCTCACTATCTTAGTGACCAGTTTATGCCTTACGATATCTTTTCCGGACAGATTCACGAACGCTATGTCATCAATGTCTTTCAATATATCCATGGCATCGACAAGACCGCTTTTCTGTCCTCTTGGCAAGTCAATTTGTGTGACGTCACCTGTTATTATCATTTTTGTATTCCATCCCATGCGGGTGAGAAACATCCTGATCTGCGCCGGAGTAGTGTTTTGAGCCTCATCCAGAATAACCACAGCGTCGTTAAGAGTCCTTCCTCTCATGAACGCCAGCGGTGCTATCTGTATGATGTTCTTCTCCATCATATCCTGTAGCTTCACCTGTGGAATCATATCCTCGAGCGCGTCATATAAAGGTTGCAGGTATGGATCTATTTTCTCCTTCATGTCTCCCGGAAGAAACCCCAGCTTCTCTCCGGCTTCCACAGCGGGACGGCTCAGTATGATTCTTTTTATGCTCTTTTCTTTTAAAGACTTAACCGCAAGTGCTATACTCAGATAAGTCTTGCCTGTTCCGGCAGGTCCCACGGCGAAAATCATATCCTTTTTCTCGTATTCGTCTATCAGTCTTTGCTGGTTGGCGCTACGGCTTTTTATCGGTTTCCCGGATATGTTGTATACAAGCACATCTTTTATTGCCTCGCCTTTGGTCTGTCTGCCTTTTATGATGTCTAAAATATCTTCTTCACTGATAGAGTTAAACTTGAGGACATGCTTGCGCATCAGCTCTATCTTATCTTGGAAAACGGTGATGTCATTATCATCTCCGAGTACTCTCACAACATTGTCTCTTGCCACTATCCTGAGCTTCGGAAACAGCGACCTTATCATTTGCAGATGACTGTTTCCTATACCGTAAAATGCGACAGGATCAATGTCTTCCAATATAATATGTTTCTCTATCAAGTTTTTTCGTTATTGTTTCGGTTGCAAAGTTAGCTCAAATAGTATAAAAAACAAAATAAAAATGTATTTAAATTTACAGCACCGGCGTTAACTGAAATACATCCTGACATACTGCATCCCCTCTTGTGAATACACATTACGCAGCACTGATTGAATGATAAAGCCCCATTTCCATGACATGGCATGCCGCCATGCCCTGTCGGAGAGCTTTTATGCGCGTAGGACATGTCTGTTTTTTATTACGCACTTATTGTAATTCTAAAAAAAATATTACTTTTGCAGCAATTTACAACATATGATGAAGATTACCAAAAAGGCATATTTGCAGACATTCGGACTTATCGTGATATTTCTTGCGTTTGTCCGCTGTCTGTTCCCGTCAATAGCGGAACCGCTCGAAGGCAGTAATATGAAAACTCCGGATGTCCGTAATGAACAGGACTCTCTTTATAAAACGCATGACTCCGGAACGGTTGTGAAAGAGGAACATGCGGGAAAATCGCGCTTTTTCAATCCGGACGGCACGCCTGTTAAAAATCCGATATACAGCGTTCCGCATTTCGGCAACACGTTTCCTGACCAGAATGACGTACAGCTGATTTCTGCAAAGAAACACGGTGTTGCAGCTGTGGAGGACCGTGCCGATGCCGAAAGACGCAAGTCTGAGCTGGTATATGTCGGCAGTAATCCATATTTTCACGTTGACAAACTGTATAGCAGCATACCGTATCTTGTTCCGAAAGCATCGGTGTTGTTACAGGATATAGGACGTAATTTCTTTGACAGCCTGCAGATAAAAGGCATACCGCTTCACAAAATAATTGTAACAAGTGTATTGCGCAGCAAAGAGGACGTCAGGAAACTGCGCGACCACAACAGCAATGCCACAGAGAACAGCTGCCATCTTTACGGTACGACTTTCGACATATGCTACAACCGGTATAAAACGGTAGAGGATCCTGACGGACCAAAACGGCGTGTTGTGAGAAACGACACGTTGAAATGGGTGTTGAGTGAGGTTCTTGACGACCTGCGCCGCGAAAAGAGATGTCTTGTAAAATACGAGGTGAAGCAGGGATGTTTTCACATTACAGTGAACTGAGCATGCCGCATTGCCCGACCTGATGGATATATAAGCTATGCATGGTATGCACATTTTCCATCGGTCACTGTATGGAGTCATATTAAGTTTATGCGCGGTTAACCATGTCTGTATACAACAGGCAATGATGTCATACTTATGAATGCACATGTGTCTCTCGTATATGTAGTATGCGCATAAGGCAACATTCTATATACAAATATTAACTTAACTCCTTGAGAAAATTAACACGACATTTTCCTGCATTCCATATTGTGGAAATTGAGAAACGGCTTATGAAATACGTGTCATGTGCCTGTTGTTTAGAAAAAATCATAACTGTTTGATGCGAAAAAGCCCGTTCCGGACGCGCAGATGCACTGTTTCATGCCCTGAAACAGGCTCTACCGGCATGCGGAAGAGCCTGTTCTGTCATACCAGAGAGCCTCTTTCATGACATCGCGACGAATCCGACATTTTCCGTAAATACATAAGCCGCATATTGTCAGACACTTACAATACCCATGATTTTAAGCTGTATTCACAGGAATATTTACAATCTCGCAAAGAATCAGAGTTTTCTGTACAATATGAAGTGATTATTTCTGTTTATAATTGAATATACGCAAGTATCGGAAGAATGCAAATCACAAATGTCGGGACACGTTTTTATTTTTTATATTCATATTCATCCTTTGCCCATATTATATGGCCGTCAAGATTGTAATAATGGTCTCTCATCATCCATTGCCGGCGTGTCCCGTTTTTATCTTTTACCCTTTTTATACGCGAAAGCTTCTTTATAATGAAGCATCCCTTGCGTTTGATTATCTTTATGCCTTCGTCTATCTTTTTGCTTTCATCACCGTCCGGGCTTATCCTCCACAGTTCGTGGCTGTTCTCAGGAGTGGTCTGGGAAAACGGGCTTCTCTCTATGCAGATATAGATATATTTCCCTTTTGGAGCCAGGTAAGTGGCATATATTGACGAGTAAGCGAACGGAGTGAAGTTCACATCTGTATTTTTGTTGGTCAACACGTCATATTTATATAAACGGTTATGCATCGTATAAAAAAGACAGTGGTATCTGTTGTCCGTATATTTTGCCACAATCTCGCATCCGTCCGGCAGGCTTTCAGCTGCTGCCCTGACCCTGTTTGCGACCGGATTCTGTGCAGACAGGGTCAATGTATTTATGAATGATAAGATGGCGAAAGCCGCAGTTTTTATATATATGTTCATTTCTGTGTATATGAAATTTGTCATATCGCCGTGTACGTTTTTCTTATTCTTCATTACGACGGGCAGTTGTCGTCAGGCTCCGAACAAGGTCCCGACCTGGAATACCGCGGCGGAAGTTATCCATGCAAGTGCTGTCGTGTATGCCATGGCAAACAGCGTCCACTTCCATGATCCGGTTTCTCCTTTTATGGCAGCTATCGTAGCTATACACGGAAAGTAGAGTAGTATGAAGACCAGAAAACTTATGGCGGTAAGAGGTGTTATGTTGTCGGCTGTCATCTGTTGTCTGAGATGTCCGTATTCCGACCCGTGTGTATCTTCACCGGCACTGCCGTCCGCCTCAGACGAGTAGAGGATGCTGATGGTTGAAGCCACAATCTCTTTCGCTCCAACTCCGGACAATATTGCCACATCAAGCTTCCAGTCAAACCCCTGTGGTCTGAATACTGGTTCTACAAATTTGCCTATCTGTCCGATATAGCTGTTCTCAACCTGCTGCTGTCTGTTCAGTCTGTCGTCATGCGGGAAATAGCTTAGTGCCCATACGATTATGCTTGCCACAAGTATGATGCCTCCCATCTTCTTGAGATACTGTTTGCCTTTTTCCCAGGTGTGCCTTGCTATAGCCTTGCTTGTCGGGAAACGGTATGGCGGAAGTTCCATCACAAAAGGAGTGTCTTCGTCTTTAATAAGAAAACGGCTGAACAGACGGCTCATTAAGATAGCCATTACAATGCCGGTGACATACAGTGCCATCATGACGGCAGACTGATATGCCTTTGGAAACATTATGCCCGTTATCATTATGTAGATTGGAAGTCTGGCGGAGCAGCTCATCAACGGAATTATGAGCATGGTGATGATGCGGCTGCGCCGGCTCTCTATGGTGCGTGTCGCCATGATGGCAGGGACGTTACATCCGAATCCCATGATGAGCGGAATGAACGACTTGCCGTGCAGACCTATTTTATGCATCAGCTTGTCCATTATGAATGCTGCACGCGCCATATATCCGCAGTCTTCCATATAGGATATGAAAAGATACAGGATTAGGATTTGAGGAAGAAACACAATCACCGCTCCCACGCCTCCTATGATACCGTCGCTTATAAGATCCTTCAGAGGACCGTCAGGCATATATGTCTTTACAGTATCGCCTAACCATGCCACGCCCGCCTCAATCCAATCCATCGGATATTGCCCGAGTGAGAAAGTCGCCTCAAACATTACCCATAAAAACATGATGAATATTGGAAATCCCACATAACGGTTTGTTATCACATTGTCGATGATGTGGGTTGTCTGATAAGTGTCTTTCTTGTTACCGGTCTCATAACCCGATTCATGAAGTGCCCCGTGAATGAAACCGTATTTAGCGTTCATTATGGCAGTTTCGCAGTCTTCCTTTGTGTAATACTTCACATTCTCCACCGCACGGTCTCTCACTTTAAGTATTGCTTCCTTGTTATGATAAGAATCAAGCAGTTTTTCCGCCTCTTTGTCGTTTTCAAGCAATTTTATAGCCAGATATCTTGTGGAGTAGAGGTGTCTCGGATTTCCCGGTTTTTTCAGTTCTTTCTGAATGTCGGCTATCCCTTCTTCTATGTATCTGCCATGGTTTATATGTATGTGGCGGAAAACGTTGTTGCGCGGCTTTATGCCGCTGGCGAAATCCTCCTCGTGGTCGTTGCCGTCCTCTTTGTCGTATTTAAGATGCCATTGCCTTATCTCGTCTGCCACCTCAGGATTGAGATTTCCTTTATTGTCAAGAAAATCCAATCCCTCATACATATTTATAATAATGTGAAACAGCAGCTCAACCCCACGTCCGGAAGTGAACGTAGTAGGTATCATCGGGATACCGAAAAGCGTTCCGAGCTTGTTGCTGTCAATGATGTCACCGCGTTTCTCTGCCTCGTCATACATGTTTAACGCGCAGACCATACGCAAATGCATGTCTATCAGCTGCGTCGTAAGATACAGGTTGCGCTCCAGATTGCTGGTGTCTATCACATTAATCACAACATCAGGGGTTTTCTCGATGAGTTGTCTGCGGACATACAGCTCTTCAGGAGAATACGCCGACAACGAATATGTGCCGGGCAAATCTATGATGTTGAACTCGTATCCTTCAAATGTGGCACGCCCTTCCTTGGCATCTACGGTAACACCGGAATAGTTGCCTACTTTTTCATGGGAACCTGATGCGAAATTAAACAAGGATGTCTTGCCGCAATTGGGGTTGCCTATAAGTGCTACGTTTATGGTGCGTCTTTTCTTCAGTGCAGCATCGTGCAATTGCTTATCGCTCAATATGGACAAGTCATCCTCATATTTGTCGGTTATATCTATATCTTGTGATTCCGGACATTCATCTACCCATTGTCTGGCTTCTTCTACGGATATAACTTCTATCATGCTTGCCTCTGAGCGCCGTAGTGAAATCTCATAACCCATAACCTTGTATTTCACCGGATCCTGAAGCGGGGCGTTCTGGAGTACATCCACAATCTTTCCCTTTATAAAACCCATTTCAACAATGCGTTTGCGGAAACCACCGTGTCCGATCACTTTTACAATGACGCCACGCTCTCCGGTTTTCAATTCTGAAAGTCTCATATAATGCGGTTATTCTGTTCGTGACACAAAATTACTTATAATATTCGATTTGGGGAAACATTCGATGCCGGATTATTACATATTACCAATAAATTGTTACCGCAAATCCTGTGAAAACATATTAATACTAATAAATCGGTATTGTTGTATGACACACTTTTTGTATGTTTGCATATTCAAAAATTCGATTGTCGGAAAATGAATGTCTCGTATAAAATAGTCGCAATAAGTATTTTTACTGCTGTAACAGTGCCGGACATGTCCGCACAGATGAGTGTGGCAGTAAATAAACAGATGTCTTTCGGAAAAAATGTCCCGGCTGGAAACTACAGCGGAATAACCGGTATGGGGAATGGTTTGTATGCGGTTGTCAGTGACAAATCGGAACACGACGGATATTTTGTCTTCAATATAGACATTGATTCCATAAGCGGTGAAATCATTAACGTGAGAAACAAAGGCTTTGTGGCATCTGATGTTCCGAACCGCGATGCGGAAGGCATCACATATATCCCGGAACGCAACACTGTTCTCATTGTTGGAGAACGAGACAGCAGAATCATGGAATATGACTCTGTAGGGACGTTTACCGGGCGTGAACTGTATCTTGCAAAAGCATCCGAGAACTTCGGATACGAATCATTGTCATACAATGAAAACACGGGGGTGTTATGGACCTGCACGGAAAATGTCTATCCTGACGCCAACGCGCTGATGACAAGTGACACTGCGGCTGTAGTCAGACTTCAGTCCTTTAACGTTGACTTGCGTCCTGTTTCCGCGTATTCATATAGAATGGACAAACCTCAGGCGGACAGTGCCGGAAAGCATTATGCCCATGGCATTAGTGAGCTTCTCGCTCTTGATGACGGCTCGCTTGTGGTTCTTGAGCGTGAGTTCCGTGTTCCGGAAAGTATTCTTGGCGCTTATGTCGTGTGCAAACTATATCTGGTCAAACCACAATCATCAGCGTCAACAGAATACATGTCTGAACCACCGGGAACAGAACTGCCTAAGGAATTGTTGTGTGAATGGAAAACCAGACTCACTCTTTTCAATTACTCATTGGCAAATTATGAAGGAATGTGCCTTGGTCCGAAATTGGCGGACGGATCACAGACAGTCGTAATGGTTTCTGACTCGCAAAACAGAGAGGGTGGGGTCTTGCGCGACTGGTTCCGCACCATCATTATCCGGAACACGGAGGGCATCCGAATCACAAATTTCAAGTCAGATTGATATCGCTAAGTTTTTCAGCTGACGTGATTTCAAAGAAAACATTTCACATGTATACGGGTCTGGAATGATAGCTTTAACACGAACATAAAACAATATTAAAAATACTGTTTTATTGCAAAATGAAATTTATTCAGCTAAAAAAGTGGTAATTTGTTTGCTAATATGAATAATATGATTATCTTTGCAACCGAACAAACAAAAAACGGCAATGACAGTATCTCAGAATATCCTACATGCTATTATTATTCAGCTAATTAATATGGTTGAAGAGGGTAAGTTGTAGGATGCGGCTGAAAAATATTCATATAAAAAATATAGACAGACCTTTCTCACTTACCAATGGTGTGAAAGGTCTTTGTTTTATATGACAGAGAGACAGTATAAATTCGCATAAATTAAGACATATGACAGACAGATTATTCATTTTTGATACCACACTTCGTGATGGCGAACAGGTACCTGGATGCCAGTTGAATACTGTAGAGAAAATACAAGTTGCCAAGCAACTTGAGCAGTTGGGGGTTGACGTTATAGAAGCAGGCTTTCCTATTTCGAGTCCGGGCGATTTCAATTCTGTTATTGAGATATCCAAAGCTGTGACATGGCCTGTAATCTGTGCTTTGACAAGAGCCGTAGAAAAGGACATTGATGTTGCGGCAGAATCGTTGAAATATGCAAAACATAAAAGAATACACACGGGAATAGGAACGTCTGATTCTCATATTAAGTATAAATTCCAATCCAATAGGGAAGAAATACAGGAACGTGCCATAGCTGCCGTCAAGTATGCGAAACGCTACGTAGATGACGTTGAATTTTATGCAGAAGATGCAGGACGCACAGACAATGAATATCTTGCTAGAGTCGTAGAGGCTGTCATAAAGGCTGGAGCGACTGTAGTCAACATACCTGACACGACCGGTTATTGCCTTCCGGACGAATACGGTAATAAGATAAGGTATCTGATGGAACACGTTGACGGCATTGATAAAGCCATCATTTCGACACATTGCCACAATGACCTGGGACTGGCTACGGCAAACACACTCAGTGGAGTGCTGAACGGCGCACGGCAGGTTGAAGTCACGATAAACGGAATAGGAGAAAGAGCCGGAAACACATCATTGGAAGAGATTTCCATGATTCTGAAATGTCATAAGCTCGACATAGAGACAAATATAAACACTACAAAAATATATCCTACAAGCCGTATGGTGTCAAGTCTGATGAACATGCCGGTTCAACCGAACAAGGCTATTGTCGGCAGAAATGCTTTTGCGCATTCGAGCGGAATACATCAGGACGGTGTACTGAAAAATGTGTCGACATACGAAATAATGAACCCCAAGGATGTGGGACTTGACGACAACTCAATTGTATTGACAGCCCGTTCCGGAAGAGCAGCACTGAGATACAGATTAAGTGTTCTTGGCGTGGAAGTGGATGATGAAGAGAAGGTGGACAAGATATATCAGAAGTTCCTTAAACTGGCAGACCAGAAGAAGGAAGTGAATGATGACGACATACTGATGCTTGCAGGTGCGGATATTGCTGAGACCCGTGCTGTGAAGCTCGATTTCCTTCAGGTTACAACAGGAATGGGAGTAAGAAGCGTCGCAAGCATTGGACTTGACATTTCCGGACAGAAATTTGAAGAGGCATCAACGGGCAACGGACCTGTAGACGCGGCAATATGCGCATTGAAAAAGATTATACAGAAACATATGACTTTAAAAGAATTCACCATTCAGGCTATAAGTAAAGGGTCTGATGACGTGGGAAAGGTTCATATGCAGGTTGAATATGACGGACATATTTATTATGGTTTCGGGGCTAACACCGATATCGTTACTGCATCTGTAGAGGCTTATATTGACTGTATTAACAAATTTAAAAGATAAGACATGAATACTTTGTTTGATAAGATTTGGGACAGACATGTCGTCCAGTTACTTGAAGACGGCACTACACAACTATATATAGACAGGCTCTATTGTCATGAGGTTACCAGTCCACAGGCTTTTGAAGGATTGAGAGAACGTGGTCTGAAGTGTTTCAGACCTAAGCAGATATTCTGCATGCCGGACCATAATACGCCTACGCATGATCAGGATAAGGAAATTGAAGACCCTGTATCAAGAAAGCAGGTAGACACATTGGCAAATAATGCCAGAGACTTCGGATTGACTCATTTTGGAATGATGTCCGAGGATAATGGTATAATACATGTTGTGGGACCGGAGAAAGGGCTGTCTTTGCCGGGAATGACAATTGTGTGTGGAGATTCTCACACGTCAACACACGGCGCGATGGGTGCAGTGGCTTTCGGGATAGGAACAAGCGAGGTGGAGATGGTGCTTGCGTCCCAATGTATATTGCAGCAGAAGCCGAAGTCGATGAGAATAAATATTAACGGTGAACTGGCAGATGGAGTTACCGCGAAGGATGTCGCTCTATATCTTATGTCAAAGCTTACAACCTCAGGTGCAACGGGATATTTTGTGGAATATTACGGTTCTACTGTGAGTCATATGTCAATGGAAGGACGTCTCACATTGTGTAATCTTTCAATCGAAATGGGAGCACGCGGTGGATTTATAGCACCGGATGATGTGACTTTTGAATATATAAAAGGACGGGAATATGCTCCAAAAGGTGCTGACTGGGACAAGGCAATAGCATATTGGAGAACGTTAAAAAGCGGTGATGATGCCATATTTGATAAAGAATTGTTTTTTGACGCTTCGGATATAGAGCCACGAATAACCTATGGTACTAATCCGGGTATGGGTATTGGCATAAGCGAGTCTATCCCGAGTCTGGACGAAATCGATGGTTCAGGAAAAGCATCTTTTTTGAAATCACTTGATTATATGGGGTTTGAACCTGGACAGAAACTAATAGGCCATAAGGTGGACTATGTTTTTCTTGGCGCATGTACCAATGGAAGAATCGAAGATTTCCGTGCATTCGCCTCTATAATAAAAGGTAAGAAAAAAGCAGACAATATCACCGCATGGCTGGTACCGGGCTCGTGGGCTGTGGCGAGACAAATTAAGGAAGAGGGACTGGACAAAATTCTTGAGGAAGCCGGATTTGAAATACGCCAGCCGGGATGTTCAGCCTGCCTCGCAATGAACGATGATAAGATTCCTTCCGGCAAATATGCAGTTTCAACAAGCAACCGAAATTTTGAAGGTCGTCAGGGACCTGGCTCTCGAACAATATTGGCAAGCCCGCTTGTTGCAGCGGCAGCAGCAATTACAGGAGTGATAACAGATCCGAGAAGTATCATTTGAAAACATTAAAAAAATGAAGCAAAAATTTGATATAATAGTCAGTACATGTGTACCGCTTCCATTAGAGAACGTTGATACAGACCAGATAATTCCAGCGCGTTTTCTTAAGGCAACAGACAAGAAAGGATTTGGAGAGAATCTTTTTAGAGATTGGAGATATAATAAGGATGGTTCATTAAAAAAAGACTTTGTACTTAACAATCCTAAATATAAAGGCTGTATTCTGGTTGCCGGAAAAAATTTCGGTTCCGGCAGCAGTCGTGAACATGCTGCGTGGGCAATTGCAGGATATGGATTCAGAGTTGTAATCAGCAGTTTCTTTGCGGATATACATAAACAAAACGAACTGAATAATTTCGTTTTGCCTGTAGTCGTTTCCGATGATTTCCTAAAAGAACTATTTGAAGAAATAGAAAAAAATCCGGATACATTGGTTGAAGTCGATCTTCCTAATCAGAAAGTTACGAATAAGACAACCGGGAGGACAGAGACATTTGAAATAAATGCATACAAAAAACATTGTCTTATGAATGGACTGGATGATATAGACTACCTTTTACAGAATAAAGACAAAATAGAGAAATGGGAGACTCAAAGGTGAATACCTATCAGAGGATACCTCCGTTTATCGAGATAATGGACTGCACGTTAAGAGACGGAGAACAAACAAGCGGTGTATCCTTTCTGCCACATGAAAAACTGATGATGGCAAGAATGCTCCTTAAGGATATAAACGTTGACCGTATAGAGGTTGCGTCAGCCCGGGTGTCTGATGGTGAAAAGGATGCCGTCAAGATGATATGTAGATATGCAAACCAAATTGGTATGCTCAATAAAGTTGAGGTATTGGGGTTTGTCGATGGCACACAGTCAATAGATTGGATATGCGATTGTGGATGTAAGGTTATAAACCTACTTGCTAAAGGTTCTTTGAAACATTGTACACATCAATTGCATAAAACTCCGGAAGAACATATTAATGATATTAAAAATTCTTTGAGATATGCGGCAGAGAGAAATATAGGTGTCAATCTTTATCTCGAGGACTGGAGTAATGGGATGAAAAACTCTCCGGAATATGTGTATCAGATTATGGATGCGTTGATTGATACAAATGTAAACAGATTTATGCTGCCAGACACTTTGGGGGTGCTTAATCCTCTTCAGGTGATTGAATTCTTCAGAAAAATGATAAAACGCTATCCGAATGCGCATTTTGACTTTCATGCACACAATGATTATGACCTTGCTGTAAGTAATTCTCTGGCAGCTGTACTTAGTGGGGCAAAGGGTTTGCATGTTACGGTAAACGGGCTTGGAGAACGTTGCGGCAACGCGCCTCTCGCAAGTGTGCAAGCCATCTTGAAAGACCAGTTTCATGCAAAGACCAACATAAAAGAAAGCAGACTTAACGACATTAGCAAACTTGTTGTAGGATATTCGGGAATAGCAATAGCTCCGAACCAACCAATTGTGGGTGAGAATGTTTTTACTCAAGTAGCCGGTGTACATGCAGATGGAGATAATAAGGATAATCTGTATTGCAATGATCTTATTCCGGAACGTTTTGGACGTAAACGTGAATATGCTTTAGGAAAAAATAGTGGTAAGGCAAACATAGCACGAAATCTTAAAGAACTCGGATTGGAACTCTCTGCAGAGCAGACTAAAAAGGTTACTAAGCGTATAACAGAGCTCGGAGACAGAAAAGAAATTGTAACACAGGATGATCTTCCATTTATTGTCAGTGATGTGTTGAAACATTCTGCTCCTGAAAACAGGATAAAGTTGGTTAGCTATATGGTATCACTCGCATATGGTCTGAAACCTTTAGCCAGCGTGAAAGTTTCGATAAATGGTAATCTTTATGAAGCTGATTCTACAGGAGACGGACAGTATGATGCATTTGTAAAATCTTTAAGAAAAATATATAAAGAAAAACTCGGTCGTACTTTTCCGCTACTTGAGAACTACGCGGTTACAATTCCGCCAGGAGGACGTACAGATGCTCTTGTACAGACAGTCATTACATGGCGTTTCGGTAATAAAATGATACGAACAAGAGGTCTTGATGTAGACCAGACTGAAGCTGCCATAAAGGCAACAATAAAAATGCTCAATATGTTTGAAGAACAGGAATATAATAATTAAATGTATAAATAATTGAATATGAAATTGAATATTGCAATATTAGCCGGAGACGGTATTGGTCCGGAGATAATGAAACAGGGAATTGCTGTATTGGACGCTGTTGCCGAGAAGTTTGGTCATGAATTCAATTATAATGAAGCCATTTGTGGGGCAGACGCAATAGATAGGGTGGGAGATCCGTTTCCTGAAGAAACATTCCGAATCTGTAAAGAAGCTGATGCTGTGCTGTTTGCAGCTGTAGGGCATCCAAAATTCGACAATGATCCGACGGCTAAAGTTCGTCCTGAACAGGGACTTCTTGCAATGCGCAAGAAATTAGGGCTCTATGCAAATATACGTCCTATACAGACTTTCAAATGTTTGCTTCATATGTCTCCTTTGAGGGAAGAAATTGTCAAAGATGCTGATTTTATATGCATACGCGAACTTACTGGAGGAATGTATTTTGGTGAGAAATATCAGGATAATGATAAGGCGTATGATACAAATTACTATACAAGACCGGAGGTTGAGCGTATCTTAAACGTTGCATTTGAGTATGCAATGAAACGTAAGAAACATCTGACGGTTGTAGATAAAGCTAATGTGCTCGCGTCATCACGTCTATGGAGACAAATAGCACATGAGATGGAGCCTTTATATCCGGAAGTGAATGTTGACTACATGTTTGTTGATAACGCATCTATGAGAATGATAACAGAACCATCTTTTTTTGATGTTATGGTAACCGAAAATACTTTTGGTGATATTCTGACAGACGAGGGTAGTTGCATCTCCGGTTCTATGGGGCTGTTACCATCTGCATCTATAGGTTGTGGAACTCCTGTATTTGAGCCGGTACATGGTTCTTGGCCGCAAGCTACAGGTAAGAATATAGCAAACCCTTTGGCACAAATTCTTTCAGCAGCAATGTTGCTTGAATATTTTGATATGAAAGATGAAAGTAATGTTATAAGACGTGCTGTCGATGCATCTTTGGAAGCAAACATTCGTACTCCAGAAATACAAGTCGAAGGTGGTGCTCATTATGGGACGAAAGAAGTCGGAAAATGGATCGCAGATTTTATAAAAAACGAATGCTGATACCTTATTCAAATTGTCAACAGATTTCAAAATTAAAATATAATACATGTATCAGCAGGAATAGATAATAATCATTTGAAATTCATTTTGTTAAAAGATGTTTTTGTGTTAAATCATTTAAATAATATATATAATTCAATGATGGACCACAAATATATTTTTTAACAAATTGAATTTCAAAATGATAAAGAACCATATATTTCATGCAATTTGAAATCGTTTTGGTTCGATTATGTCTGCTCTTACTGCATAATAATGTGTATATGACTGAAATGAATAAAAAATTTTTCTTTATTATATTGTCTATTTTCACATATTTCTGCGACAGAGTAAGTGCACAAAACTACCAGGCACTACGTGATAGTCTTTCAAAAGCTACAGAAGCGTTAAGCTATAAACCTGATTCTTTGGATTTACGGCTAAAAAAAGCAGGGTGGAATATACTTCTTGAACAGTGGCAATATGCCCGTGACGAGTATGACTTTGTATTAAAGCAAGATCCGAACAATATAGCAGCATTGTTTTATAGAGCATTTGTTAACGAAAAACAGAAAAGATATAATTTTGCCAGACTTGATTATGAGAATCTTATAAAAATAGTACCTTATCATTTTGAAGCACGACTCGGACTGGCTCTATTAAATCACAAGGATAAGCATTTCACAGAAGCACTGAATCAGGTAAACAAACTCGTAGAACTTTATCCTGACAGTGCGATTGTATACGCAGCACGAGCTGGGATGGAAATGGATCACAAACACTATGAACTTGCTGAATTCGATTACAGCAAAGCGATAGAATTGGAGCCTGAAAATAATAATTATCGTCTGAATAGAATTAATGTACGGATAATACTCAAGCGCAAGGATGATGCACGCAACGACCTTGATATTTTAGTAAGAAATGGAATACCACGCGCAAATCTGGCTGAGTACTACATGAAATGCAAATAGAGTAGATTTATGTAGTGGTATTTGTATATAGTAAACTTCAGCTTGGTATATTTAACATAATGCGGATTATGTGATTTTTATATATATATTTGCCATGTCAAACCAAAAAATATATACATATGGAATCAAATTTATTTGTAGATCTTAGTTCTGATTATGCAAGACAATTGCGTTATTATCTTTGTGAAACTGCTGCTAGAAAGATGTTGAATGGTGAATTCGTTCCGGATGGTGTTTATTATCTTCTTGGTGTTCTCGTTATTGAAAATGAAAAAAATTTTGTTACTTCTGAAGATGAAAATAGTAAAGAATCCGTTTAAGAACAATTCTTACCTTCTTGAGTTAGACCGTCCGGAATTTGAATACCTCAAAGGCTATTTTCGGGATATGGCTGTTACAGAAGGTGAAGTTAGGTTCTGTCCCAATGTTTATCGTTCAGAGCGTTTCCAACGCTATTACAGAAATATGTTAGAAATTAGTCCTCAAATTGAATTCTTATGAAAAAGGAAATTGTAATCATTATTCTTAAAGTAATTATTTATGCGGTAACTCTTATTCTTGCCGCTCTCGGTGTTACTTCCGTTACGTCTTGCACTGTTTCGCGTGAAAGTACTTCATCCGGTCGTGCTGTCATTGTCACTACAGACACTACAGTTATAGACCATTCCGGAGTACTTGAGTTTCATCCATTAAAACGCTAAATTTATGTGTCTGTCACCTATTGTAATAAAAGATAATTCCGTATATCATTCAGACTTCCTTACTTCACCGCGTCGTGAAGTTCCTTGCGGTCGTTGTTCTGAGTGTTCCACGTCTTATATGAGAGAGTGGCAGACACGTATTTGTTTTGAACTTGATGCCCTTTATAAACGTGGTGGCGTTGCCTGCTTCCTTACCTTTACTTATGATGATGAACACTTGCCCTATTATGTTGATGAATCGGAAAATATCCGTGTCAAGGCATTCAGACATGATGATGTGCTTACTTTTTTAAATCGTCTTAAAGTACATGTTTACCGTAAATTCGGTACTGGCTGTTATAAGTATTTCTTTGTCAGTGAATACGGTAAGGATACACGTCGCCCTCATTATCATTGTTTGTTTTTCCTCGAGCCTCTTATTACTGATAAGCATTGGTTTATTGAGGAATGCCGTTTGCTTTGGTCTCATAAGAAATATGGGCATAATGGTTTCATGTTTCCAAAATTCTCCAAAAAAAAAGGTTGTTATGTTGATTCTAAGGACAACGCCTATGACCCTTTTGTGAAGTCTCTTATTAAGTCGGCAAAGTATGTCAGTAAATACGTTACTAAAGACATGTCCTATTATGGTCTTCCCGAACTTATGCACTATCTTTCAGTTAAGAAGAATAAAGAACGTATGAAACGTTATTTGCCTAAGCATTGGCAGTCTAATAAGCTCGGTTATAGTATTGTTGAACGTTTCGACCCTAAAGAGCCTTACACATTTTCAGAGGCTCTTACCAAAGGTATATATAACCCTATTACTTCAAAGATGGAGCCTTTACCACGCTTTGTTGTTAATAAACTGTTATATGATAACGTTCGCAGTACCTCCACCGAAATTCCCCGTTACTCTGAAAATGTTCGTAGTGATGGTAAGATACATGTCCTTTATGATAGACATATATCTGTTTTTGGTGATGTATATATGCGTTATGTCTTTGATAATCATATAAACAAATTGTGTGATAAACTTCAGCGTGTATTTACTTATATTTCTCAATATGAGAAACATACATATGTTTTGTTAAACCCTATCTTAAAATCTTATGGAATCAGTCTTAATGATTCATTGTCATTTCGTCCGGTCGCCTTGTATCATGAGCTATTTCGGTATTCCTCTGATAAACAATTAAGTTATTTGTTAGGTATTTCCGGTGGTACTACTGATGTCTTTTCTGATATTGATTCATGTTATTTAGTTTGGCGTATGTCACGAGATACCGTATTTCTTCGTACACTTCGTAAACGTCACATTTTAGATAATGTATCTTATCATTGTGATTTAGGTAGTGAAATGTTCTTTAATCTTGACCTACTCGATACTCATTTCCGTCGTGTGTCTCGTACTCTTGCTAAAAACCGTTGTGATGAAATAGAGCGTCAAAATGCTTTATACGCTTCACTTCGTCGTAAATTCAAAACACGTTTTTCAACTAAATTATGCTAATTGATTATGTTTAGATTTCGTAGAAATTTTATTTCATGGCCTAAGCCGTGTTCTACTATTAATTTCAAAATTACTCGTGAACTTGATAAAGTAGGTAATCACATTATTACAGTTGGTTATAATATTGATACGTCTGGTGTTTTACATCGTTGGGATTATAGTGGTTTAGAGGAAATTCCCTCTACTCCTGCCTCTTCATTGTCTATTTCAGACTTGCCCAACTATACAGATTACAAACTTTCCAATCTTATAAATGCCGGTGTTCCTCTCAATACTATTAATGTTGATAATCTTATTTCATCCTCTCCCACTGACAGTGATTTGGATAAGATAAACGAATACCTTGATAAGGTAAATGAAAAAGATAATCAGAATGATTCAACAGATTGATAACTAATTAAATATATACTATTATGGGTAATATTATTCCAAAAATTTCTTTAGGTTCTTCCTCTAAGAAACATTATACACGTCGTGCTGATTTTGATAACAATACGACAATGGAGTTTGGTTATATCCAGCCACTTTTTTCTAAGTTATTGGAAGCAGACAGTAATATAAAAGTAAGTTATAAACAACTTGTCAGACTTGCTCCTATGCCCTGCCCTACTTTCGGTCGTATATCTCTTGATAGTGAAATAGTCTTTGTGCCTCTTGGTGATGTTGTCCCCTTTTATGATTCCATGCGCTCACAGCAGGAATACAGCGTAGGCGAAAAGATATACATCCCCTCTACTCTTCCCTTTACTTCAAACTCATTTTTGCTTTATCTTCTTTTAGTTTGGTTTAGTGAATATAGTTTGTATGTTCCTATTAGTGATTCAGACCCTCAGACAGGTGGTAATTTTATTTGCCGTGCTGTCGGTGATTCCGCTTACAGTACTAATTTTGCAAAGTATTTTTTCGGAAATTTTTATCGTAATCTTCCCAGTAATTTCATGCTTTCTGATAGCCAATGTATTTTAGCTGATGGTAAGTATTATAATTCTGATGGTTCGCAAATTTACTCCCCTGATGGTAATGTAACTCCGGATGGTGCAGATTTTATTATTGAAGTTGCTAAAGACCAGTATTATTGTTTCCGTCTTACCCAAATTGGTCGTCGCTTGCGTAATACTCTTATAGGTCTTGGTTATTCTTTAAACGGTCTTGACAGTAGTCATGTTTCTTTTGCTCCCCTACTTGCCTATTTTAAGGCTTGGTTTGATACTTACGGTGTTCAGCGTTCACAAAATTGGCTTACTACAAAGTGTTTTGCTATTATTAAGTATATAGAGGATAACTGCTATTGTGATTTTTCCGATACCTTTATTAAGAGTAGTGTTGGTTCTACTCCTATAGATGTTGTTGCCCCTCTTATTTATGATTTCTTTCAGTTTGAATTGTCTCAAACGTGGTACACTATTCCGGATGATTTCTTAGCTATACATCGCTCTGAGCCGGATATAAGTAAGACACCTCAATTTTCTACTGTTGGTCTTGATGGTAATAAAGTTAATGCTGATACGTCTGTTAATCTTGGTACCGGTACTACCAGCTCTTTTACTCTTTCTACTCTTCAAGTACTTCAGCGTGTTTCACGCTATGTCAATAAAGATAGTATTATAGGTAAAAAGCTTAGTCAGTGGTTAAAAGTACACTTGAATTCGGATATCTCTAACTCCCTTTATAAAAATGTTTTTCATGTTTCTTCTGCCCGCTTGCCTATCGAAATAAATGATATTTTCAGTACTTCGGACACTGCTGTAGAAGATAGTGAGGGTAACCGTAATGGTGAGTTGCTCGGTGCTTATGCCGGCAAAGGTCTTGGATTTGATAAGAACGGCTTTAAATTCCACTCTCCAGTAAAAGGATTTTTGTTTATGATGTCCGCTATTGTCCCCAAAGGCGGTATATATCAAGGTAGTGACTATTCTCTTTATCAGCTGGACAATGATACAATGCCTAACTCTGATTTTGATGCAGTCGGGTACGAACTTACTCCGTTAGGTGCAGTTAATGATTATAATAACATCCTTACTTATGATGACTCTACAAACGGTCGTTATGATGGTAAATCTTTCGGTTATGTTCCCCGTTATACTATGTATAAAGTCTCTAAGAATGTAGTAAACGGTGACATGTCCCGTCGTGGTTGTATGGATGATTTCAGCCCTTATTACCTTGATAGAATAATACTTAGACATCGTCTAGTTGCCGAATCTAAAGGACAAAATACATACCTCTTTAGTTTCGATACTGGTAATGTTCCCAATGCCTCGGAGCAATGGCGCTATATAACCCGTTATCCTTGGATTGGTAACTATAATCGTATATTCTACAATGATTCCGGATTACCTGCCCGTATGCCTAATCTTGCAGGTGATTACGCTTTGGTAGATGACCATTTTATAGTACAAACCCTTTTCGATGTTTCTATTACAGACTTTTTGAAGCCTGTATCACAGAGCTTCGATACATACGATGAAAGTTCTGATACTTCTACTGTAGACGTCGCTGCCGAATAAATGTTAATAATTTGATTTGTGTCGCGTTGATTAGCGCGGCACATTTTGTTTAATCTTTAAATACTTTTGATATGAGTAAATTTTTTGAGAATCTCGCTAATGTCGGTTCTGCCGCCGGTGGTGTTGGTTCACTTGTCAGTGGTGTTGCTTCTTTGTTTGGCAGTAATGGAGCTAAACAGCAATATGAATACCAACGTAAATTGAATGAGCAACAACAACAGTATGCCCGTGAAAACGCGCTGTTGGACTATCAGCGTACACGTGAGCTTACAGCCGATAAGTTTCAGCTTGAAAAGCAGGGAAAACGTGCTGCCGGTATTAGTACTTCTTTTACGGATGGTTCTACTGCTTCTGCCGCTGCTGTTAATGGTGTTGCCGCTCCTAATGCTGGCAGTATTTCACTTGCCCAGAATTTTTCAGAGAGAATGGCGCAAAGTGCTTCTATGTTAAGTTCGGGTGCTTCTCTTCTTCGTGAAAATATGTTGGCTCAACGTCAGTCTGAAAATTTGTCTTTGGATGCTGATTTGAAGCGTAGTACAATGTTATATAATGTCCAACGTGCTAAAAGTGAATCTAAGTCGGCTGATGAAAAGGCTAAATATGATGAATTGCAAAATGAAATTCTTGAAGATTTAGGCTATCGTCGTGCTAAGGCTGAAACAGAAGATGCAGAGAATAAGGCAGGCATGTCTTCTATTCAGTATAAGTATTTTGAGCAGATGACACTTGCCGATTTAAAGAATAGTCTTGCCGAAATTGATTTAAAATTGAAGCAAGGTCACTTAGCTGATGAGCAAAGACGCGATTTGATTCGTAAGAAGTATGTTTATCAAGCAGAAATTAAACTTAAAGAGGAGCAGGCAAAAGTTGTTGTTCCTATGGCACAGTCTCAGATTGGTCTTAATAAGTCAGTTGAGAGTAAGAATTATTCTGAAAAGTATGGTATTGAGCTTGACAATGATTTAAAAGAGATGACTAATTATAATAAGGCTCGTATTGTTGAGCAAATGTTTAAGACATCTTTTATGCGTAATGTTCCTACTACTGTACAAGAACAAATAAAAGAGGCTGTTTATTATATGAATCAGGGTGTTTTAACTCCTGAATCTCGTAAAATTGCTATTCGTGCTCTTGATATTCTTATTAAACAAGAAGTTAACCAGAGAGGAAATGCGAATACTAAGTCAAATATAGAAGTTTATCAAGCTTTAAAAGATTGGTTAAATCCCTCTGATTATGTTAATATAATAAAGTAGTCTTTTTTTCGTTGTGTTTATATGGATGATAGGATTTATAACCTTATTCGGCTCTTGATTATCTGTGCATGTGTTTGCATTGTTAGTTATTTTCTTTTATGTTATACCGTTTATCGTGATATCTCAAAAGAAAAAGAGCATGATGAGCATGTTTTACATGATGTTGTAAAGTTGAGTCCTTTGTATGAGGATTAACTGTTAAAAAATTAACATTTACTTTTAACGTTATTTAATCTTTGAAGCAAAATTTGTTAAAAGGTTAAGTAACGTTAATTGTGTTTTATACTTTTTTAACTCTCTTTTATTCCATCTCGTAAGACCAACTTTCCCCAAACAACTCAAGGGCGTGCAAACTCCGTTTGCATTAGCCACCGGAGCGAAGCTACTGCGATGCGACCCCATAAACACAGAGCGTAAGCGACAAAGCGACGAAGAAAGCGTAAGCGTCTGAGAAGCGTAAAAAACTGAGCCGTTAAGGCGAAGCTGCGACTAGCGTAATTTTGTGCGTGTGAGTGTAGCGAACGAAAGCACAAAAGGGTAATCTTTACAGTTAAATATGTGTCGCGACAAGGAGCGAAGCGACCTCCGCGCATGTCTCATACAATCATTACAGTTAAACCCATGTGAGTGGTCTCGTGCACAAGGAGCGAAGCGACCACGGCACGATAAAACGCCGTTTAGCTTGACGGCGTTAGCCACTCGCCTATATATTGTCAATCGGTACAGCATACTTTTGCTGTGGCTCCGACATTTGTTTCTGAAATGCAAGCACGCAGAGGTAATTCTAAATACAATCTCGTGCGCAGTTGTTCGGAAAAACTACAAAGTTTTTCCGCTTAAGTCCTGGTAAGTCCTCGTAAGGTCAGACCACTGTTTTAAAATTTCGGAGAATTTGCAAAATTGCTCCGAATTTTTAGAATTGTGGTCTGCAAAGGTAATGTTCCCCTATTGCGTGTGCGTGCGTCAATCGCGCGCGCGCGCAAAAACACACACTATAGATATAAAACTATTTATTATATATTTGGACACTTACAAATTTTGTTTATTGATTTATTAGTTTGAATCTCTTATATTGTGTAAAAAGAGAAATGTTTTTTCTCTTTGTCGGTTTTCTCTTTAAAAAATGTTAAATATCTTTTATCATATTGCGGATTATGCGTTTTTGACTCGTATCCATTGATGTTCCAACAATTTTTTACCATACCTTAAAACGGTCTTACAGTACAAAGGACCGCTTCTTAAATCTACGCGCTATTTTTCGTTCGTAATAGATAGATTTACAATAATTTATACAATCATTTAACAAAATTGTTGGGACAACAGTGGGTATATATCCATCTCAATACATTTAATTAGAAAGAATACACAAAACCAAAGCTAAGATTTTCTTTAAACCTCCAATATCCGTGATTCTCGTCTTTCGCTCTGCTGTCATCGAAATGAGGATATGCATAGAATTGTCCGGAAAGATATTTATTGATGCGAAAATTAAACCAGTTTTCAAATTCCATCATGCTAATTTCGTATGACGTATAGCCACGTATACGACTACGCCAACTTATCCCGTCAATTATGTTTAAGGTGAAATTTATTGTGATTTCTGAACCATAAGTAATCTTAAAGTGTTCTCCATCCTCTATTCCGTGTCGAGAAGACAAATTCTTTCTATCGCAATATCTCATCTGGCTTGCTAATAAACCAAAATGTGTAGAGCCTGTTAATTTACCCTTAAACCAATTGAAATTATAATCCATACCTAAAGATGGAGATACAACTAATGGTGAAAGAAAATCTGTATTAACGAAATTAGAATTTGCGTCAAAACCTCTCAACATTTGTGTTTCTGCTGTAACCTGAAAAGCATAATACCAGTTTTTTATCGCCTGAATGCCAACATTTCCTGTATATCTAATTTTGTCTTCATTTGTTTTGAATGTATGCACAGTATCTTCCGACACGTGCCTCAATGCCATCCTGAGCTCAAGTGTATTATTCCATTTAATGCCTTTTTTATTATCGTAGTTTGCCCATAATGTAACATAACCCTTTACCGATGAATGGCTTTTATCATTTCCATCTATCCAATTTTTTGTTGTATGATTATACTCTATATATAGTTCCGTCTTTCCGGAAAGTTTCCAGAAATTTGGCTTTTTTACAATAATATCAACTGGTGCTAAATCCGAATCTGCTACAGTTGGTGAAACTTTTTCTATTATATCCGCATCCGGAGTGATAGCCGAGTTGATAGGCGTACGTATTGTTCCAGCCTGATCCAACTGCTTTTGTGATTTCAAGACAAGATCCGGACGTTGCATATATACAGTAAGTAGCGACTTGTCCGGTTCTTCAAGGATTGTATCAGAACTTAAGTCAAACTGTTTTTTTGCAATGTTATAATAAAATGTGAGCGGAGTAAAAAGACGATAATATCTTGCATCATGAGTTTTCTCTATCTCATTATAAGTGCCAGCACGTTGTAACGAATCTAGTTTCAATTTATATACACGAAGAGAGTCAGAATAGTCCTTCACATACGTTGCGACAGAGTCACGCGTATGTTGTTTTAGAGCAAGCACCTGAATTTGAGCGTTAGCATCAGATACCGCCAAACAGAACAATAATAACAGTATATATCTAATATTCATATCCGAATTCTGTTTACCGCACAAAGGTAATAATAAATATTTAAAGTTGTTTGTCCAATTCGCATTTTTGTGTTAACTTTGCGCCTTGTATTACTTATGTGTTTTAACTAATTATATTCTTTTAATCGTGGCTGAAACAAAATACATATTTGTCACAGGCGGTGTGGTTTCATCGCTTGGCAAAGGCATTATTTCATCATCAATTGGAAAACTCTTGCAGGCAAGAGGCTACAACATTACTATCCAGAAGTTTGATCCTTACATCAACATCGATCCTGGTACATTAAATCCTTATGAACATGGAGAGTGCTATGTGACTGTCGATGGAACAGAAACAGACCTTGACCTCGGACATTACGAAAGATTTACAGATATACAGACAACACGAGCAAACTCGCTTACAACAGGAAGAATCTATAAAGCAGTAATAGATAAGGAACGTAGAGGTGATTATCTTGGAAAGACAATTCAGGTTATACCTCACATCACAGACGAAATCAAACGCAACGTGAAACAACTTGGTCGTAAGCATGGCTATGATTTTGTAATCACTGAAATCGGAGGTACAGTAGGAGACATTGAGTCTACGCCTTTTCTCGAAGCAATACGACAGCTCAAATGGGAATTGGGAAACAGAGCTGTGTGTGTACATCTGACATATATCCCCTATCTGAAAGCCGCTCAGGAGATAAAGACAAAACCTACGCAACATTCTGTAAAAGAACTGCAGAGTATAGGTATTCAGCCGGATATCTTGGTGTTGCGTACAGAAAAACATCTTAGCGATAGCATCTTACATAAAGTCTCAGCATTTTGCAATGTCGGACAAGACTGTGTGATACAGAGTGAGGATCAACCAAGCATATACGAAGTTCCTGTGGAAATGCAGAAACAGGGTCTTGACACAGCCATACTTCGGAAAATGGGAGAACCTATAGGTGAGACACCGACACTCGGACCGTGGCGCAAATTTCTTGAAAGAAGAACAAATGCAACAAGCGAAGTGAAAATAGGACTTGTTGGAAAATATGATTTACAGGATGCTTACAAAAGCATAAGGGAAAGCCTTTCGCAGGCAGGAACGTATAATGACCACAAAGTCGTATTGACATTCATAAATTCCGAAAAAATAAACGAGGAGAATGTTGCAGAGAAACTTGCCGGTCAGGATGGCATAATGATTTGTCCGGGATTCGGACAGCGTGGTATAGAAGGGAAAATTATAGCATGTCATTATACACGAATACACAATATACCTACATTTGGTATATGCTTAGGCATGCAGATGATGGTGATAGAATTCGCACGCAACGTCCTTGGATATAAAGATGCAAACAGCCGCGAAATGGATGAAATGACAGAGCATAACGTGATTGATATTATGGAGGAACAGAAAAATATCACCAATATGGGTGGTACAATGCGTCTTGGGGCATACGAGTGTGTGCTGCGGCAGGGCTCCAGAGTATTTGACATTTACAAAAAAGAACACATACAGGAACGGCACCGTCACCGTTATGAGTTTAACAACAAATATCAAAAGGAATATGAGAAAGCCGGTATGCAATGCGTCGGTCGAAATCCGGAAAGTGACCTTGTTGAGATAGTTGAGATACCTGGTCTGAAATGGTATATAGGAACACAATTCCATCCTGAGTACCAGAGCACAGTACTCAAACCACATCCGCTATTCATGTCTTTTGTAAAGGCTGCGATAGAAAACAAAGCAAAATAATAAGATCTTGATTTAAAACATAATATACAGAAAAAGTGGATAAAAATACTATTATAGGCTTTGTCCTTATAGCAGCTGTACTTATAGGATACGGAGTATGGTCACAGCCATCGGCTGAGGAAAGAGCGGCTATGGCAAAGCAGGATTCTATTAACAACGTTGTAAGGCAAAGAGCGGAATTCGCCAGAAAAGAAGCGCAGGAGAAAAAGCTTGCCGAAGAAAGCAACCGCGCTCAGGACACAACAGCTCTGTTCTATTCTTCTCTGAAAGGAAAGGAAGAGAAGATAAAACTACAAAATAAAAGCATAGAAGTAACGTTAAACACAAAAGGTGGCACACCGGAAAAGGTTGTTGTAAAAAATTTCCCGGATTATAAGAAGAACCCGAACGTAACCTTATTTGACAAGAAAGATCAAAGCCTGAAGTTCATTCTCCAGGCAAAGGAAACAAATGTTAATACATCTAATCTTTATTTCACGCCGTCAGATGTCACGGACTCTACTGTAACAATGACAGCCATAGCAGGATCAGGCAAGGACATAACAATCAAGTATACCCTTGGTAAAGATTATATGTTGCATATGGAGTTTCTTGCCAGTGGTATGGAAGGTCTGTTCTCACCAAACTATAACATGATGGATGTGAATTGGAGTGACAGATGTCGTCAGCAGGAAAAAGGATTCACATTCGAAAATCAACATACATGCCTCACATACCATGATGTTGATGGCGGAACCGATGAGCTTAGTAGCACAGGAGAAAAAATTAACGAAATCATTGAGGAAAGAATCGATTGGGTGGCATTTAAAAACCAGTTCTTTTCCGCTGTTATGATAGCCAAAAACGATTTCTCTGACAATTCGGTATTAACAAGCATCCCCCAACAGAAAGGTTCTGGTTATCTGAAACAATATGAGGCAAAACTTAAAACATTTTTCGATCCGAGTGGAAAGAAAGCTTCGGAATTTGATTTTTACTTCGGTCCCAACGACTTCCGCCTCCTTCAGCGTGTAGAGAAAGAGGCTGGATATGATAAGGAACTCGAACTTCAAAAGCTTGTGTACCTTGGATGGCCTATTATACGTATTATTAACCGGTGGTTTACAATATATGTATTTGACTTCCTGACAAGCATGAACATTAATATGGGAATCGTTCTCATTCTCATAACACTATTGCTAAAATTTATAACATATCCTTTGGTAAAGAAAAGCTATATGAGCTCGGCAAAAATGAGAGTTCTTAAGCCAAAACTCGAGGAAGCAACAAAACAGTTCAACAGACCGGAGGATCAGATGCAGAAGCAACAGGCAATGATGGCGGAATACGCAAAATACGGTGTAAGCCCATTGTCAGGATGCCTGCCAATGCTAATACAATTGCCTATTTGGATTGCTATGTTCAACTTTGTTCCAAACGCCATACAACTTCGTGGTGAAAGTTTTCTATGGATAAAAGACTTATCAACATACGACCCTATTCTTGAGTGGAACACCAACATATGGATGATAGGTGACCACTTGTCCCTGACGTGTATTCTGTTCTGTGTATCCAATATACTTTACTCAATAATGACAATGCGTCAGCAAAAAGATCAGATGGTAGGACAGCAGGCAGAGCAGATGAAGATGATGCAATGGATGACATATCTCATGCCGGTATTCTTCTTTTTCATGTTCAATGACTATTCATCAGGATTGAATTTCTACTATTTCACCAGTTTGTTCTGCAGTGCATTGATAATGTGGATACTACGTAAGACAACAAATGATGAGAAACTTCTTGCAATACTTGAAGCGCGTTATAAGGAGAACAAAAACAATCCGAAGAAGTTAAGCGGTCTGGCAGCACGACTTCAGGCAATGCAGGAACAACAGATGGAACTGCAACGTAAGCGTGAGGAACTGGAACGCAGACGGAATAGGCAATAAATCAATAAAAATATTCAGGCAGATTATGTAAAAGAAGGATTCACCGTCCTGATTCAACATAATCTGCTTTTATTAAATGAAAAATAATATGAATGCATTAACAACAACTATTGCGGCATTAGTTGCATGCAGCGGAATACATGCACAGACAATGATTGACAAAAGTGACATAAAGCTTAAAAACGACCTAATGACTCCTGAAGCACTATGGGCAATGGGACGAATAGGTGGTGCAGAATCGTCGCCAGACGGAAAGACTATAGTTTATCAGGTAGGATATTACAGCGTTAAAGAAAATAAAAGTCGTCAGGTGATATACACAATAAGCAGTGACGGCAAGACACAAAGAAAACTCACACCGGCAGGAAAAAGTCAGAGTGACGCCACATGGATTGCCAAAGGTAAACGTATAGCATTCCTTCAAGACGGACAGATATGGTCAATGGCAGCTGACGGCAGCGACTGTAAACAGCTCACAAAATCATCAACCGATATTGAAGGATACAAATTCTCGCCAGACGAACAAAGTGTTTTGCTGATAAAATCAATACCTTATAATGGTAGTATAAAGAAAAATCCGGACGATTTACCATTAGCTACAGGAAGACTTGTTACCGACCTGAACTATCGTCACTGGGATCACTATGTGGAATCAATGCAACATCCGTTCATCGCTAAAGTTGGGGAAAGCGGAATTGATGATGGTATCGATATTCTCAAAGATGAACCATATGAGTGTCCTATGGCACCATTCGGAGGCATCGAACAATTGAACTGGAGTCCTGACTCAAAGATAATTGCATATACGTGCCGTAAAAAAGAAGGGGTTTCTTATGCAATATCGACGGATTCGGACATATATCTTTATGACGTCACAACAGGTAAGACAACCAATATCTGTAAACCGTCCAATTTTATTCCTGTTGATGTTGATCCTACAAAATCTATGAAGAATCAGGCTATAAACCAACAGAAAGGTGACTACAACCTTGGTTACGATGTAAATCCGACATTTTCTCCTGACGGGAAATACATTGCATGGCAGAGTATGGCTCGTGACGGTTATGAAAGTGACCGTAACCGTTTATGCGTCTATAATATAGCAGATAAGAAAAAAACATACGTCACAGAAACATTTGATTCAAATGTGGACAGCTATTGCTGGGCAGCAGACTCAAAGAGAATTTACTTCACCGGATGCTGGCATGCATGCGTAAACCTCTATCATACGGACATTAACGGGAATGTATTGCAGCTCACTGACGACATAGCCGATTTCGGTTCAATATCTCTTGTAAATAACGGCAATAAACTTCTTGCTACACGTCATAGTATGTCTCAGGCAGACGAACTGTACATTGTCAATCCTGGCAAGAACATAAAAAAGACAAGTGTTACACAACTTACATACGAAAATCAGCATATTTACGACCAATTGCATATGGGGGAAGTCAGAAAACAGTGGATAAAGACAACTGACGGCAAAGATATGCTGTGCTGGATAATACTGCCCCCACACTTCGATGAGACTAAGAAATACCCTACCCTGCTCTATTGTGAAGGCGGACCGCAAAGTCCGGTGAGCCAGTTCTGGAGCTACAGATGGAACTTCCAGATAATGGCTGCACATGGATATGTGATTGTTGCCCCTAACCGGCGTGGTCTGCCAGGATTCGGCTCAGAATGGAATGAGGAGATAAGCGGAGACTGGACAGGTCAGTGCATGAAAGACTACCTCAGTGCTATAGACTATGCGACAACAAACCTTCCATATGTAGACAAAGACCGTCTTGGTGCAGTGGGTGCCAGCTTCGGAGGATTCAGCGTATACTATCTCGCAGGGCATCATGACAAACGGTTTAAATGCTTCATAGCACATGATGGAGCGTTCAATCTTGAATCAATGTACACAGACACAGAAGAGGCGTGGTTTTCCAACTGGGAATACGAGGACGCATATTGGAACAAGAATCTCAGCGACAATGCAAGACGCACATATGAAAATAGTCCACACCGGTTCGTTGACAAATGGGACACCCCAATATTATGTATACACGGTGAGAAGGATTATCGTATCAACGCCAATCAGGGATTCGGAGCATTTAACGCAGCGCGTATGAAAGGTATTCCGGCTGAACTGCTTATTTTCCCAGATGAGAACCACTGGGTTCTCAAACCACAGAACGGTATATTATGGCAGCGCACGTTTTTCAACTGGCTTGATAGATGGCTGAAAAAATAAGCACGCTGATATGACAAATAGAAATAACACAATAAATTACAAAAATGACTGAAACTATAAAAAAAACACTGAGAGATTCGGCTGCTGCCCGGTGGACAGTACTGCTGTTTTTGGCTTTTGCCATGTTCTGTTCATACATCTTTATGGACATTCTCTCACCTATCAAGGATCTGATGCAGTCGACGCGGGGCTGGGACTCCACGGCTTTCGGTACGATGCAAGGTTCTGAGACATTTCTCAACGTATTCGTATTCTTCCTCATTTTTGCGGGAATCATATTAGACAAAATGGGAGTACGTTTCACAGCTGTACTTTCCGGATTTGTCATGCTTATAGGTGCAACCATCAACTGGTATGCCGTGACCGAACAGTTCATTGGCAGTGGTCTTGAGACATGGTTCAACAACAACCTTAACTACATTCCAGGCTTTGACGAGCTTGGCATATCTCCCTTCTATGAAGGTATGCCGGCATCAGCCAAATTCGCAGCCATCGGATTCATGATTTTCGGTTGTGGAGTCGAAATGGCAGGTATAACAGTTTCACGAGGAATCGTGAAATGGTTCAAAGGACGCGAAATGGCACTTGCAATGGGCTCTGAAATGGCGTTGGCACGCCTTGGAGTAGCAACATGCATGATATTCTCTCCTGTATTCGCAAAACTTGGAGGTGACATTGACGTTTCACGCTCTGTTGCATTCGGAGTGGTTCTGCTGCTCATCGCTCTCATCATGTTTATTGTATATTTCTTTATGGACAAGAAGCTGGACGCTCAGACTGGTGAGGCTGAAGAAAAGGATGATCCGTTCAAGATAAGTGATCTCGGAAAAATACTGTCAAGCGGTGGATTTTGGCTTGTAGCTTTGCTATGTGTGCTTTATTATTCTGCCATATTCCCCTTTCAGAAGTACGCTGTAAACATGTTGCAGTGCAACCTCACTTTCACCAAGCTTTCTCCGGATTCATTTTGGGCTACAAATACCGTTACTGTAATACAATATTGTATTATGCTTGTCGTTGCGGCAGCCGCATTTGCTAGCAATTTTGCAAAGAATAAATCTCTGAGAGCCACATATCTGATAACAGCTGTGGTGGCACTTGTTGTATTTTGCTACATGGGTTATATGCGTCAGAGTGCGGAGACTGTGTTTGCTGTATTCCCGCTTCTCGCAGTTGGTATAACTCCTATTCTCGGCAACTATGTCGACCATAAAGGAAAGGCGGCAAGTATGCTTGTCATTGGTTCTGTCCTCCTCATCATATGTCATCTTACATTTGCATTCATTCTTCCGGCGTTCAGAGGCAATACCTCCGGAGGCATCATCATAGCATATCTCACAATACTCGTTCTCGGAGCAAGTTTCTCTCTCGTTCCCGCATCGTTATGGCCGAGTGTTCCTAAGTTGGTGGATGCCAAAATCATTGGAAGTGCGTATGCCCTTATTTTCTGGATACAGAATATAGGACTGTGGCTGTTTCCCCTACTCATAGGAAAAGTACTTGATAAAACCAATCCGAAGCTTGTGGAGAATCTTAAGAATGGTGTGATAACTCCCGAACAGGCTGCAGTGTCATATGACTATACAGCACCGCTTGTCATGCTTGCATGTCTCGGAGTGGCAGCGCTTATTCTTGGCTTCGTACTCAAAGCTGTCGACAAAAAGAAAGGTTTGGGACTTGAGGAGCCGAATATTAAAGACTGATATCAAGACGTTATATATTCATACTGTGAAATAAATACAGATAAAAGCTGTCATAACATATGAATACGCCGCAGGAAATACCTATTTCCTGCGGCGTATTCATATAAAGTTTCATGTATTGGTTCACGCTATAAATAAGAAGAAAAGTTGCTGTATGTTAAGCAATGAGTTTAGTCTCTCTTCTTACAATAAAAATATAGGTGATTATATACGACAATACCCCAAATTCCGCTATAACAAACCTTTCTAATTTCCAGAGTGTTATCGCAAAATTTAGGGTATTTCTAATGTTGTAGTGTAGGTGATAACGGTGGATTTCATCTTTTTATTCATTTTAATAACCAAATTTTGAACACTATAAATTTATGATATTGTTATAAAAATCACCGTTTTTTTCTTATAGCTGCGATTACTTTTACAAAAATAGAGGTTTTTTGTTTACGATTTTCCACTATATTTCCCGTTACTTCGATAGCTATTTTTTGAAGTTGCTGTAAATCATGTTCGTCAAAATATGATACAGATAATTTGGGAAGAGCCATTTCTTCATTATATCTATTCTTTTTATTAGGATGACGCTTGAGCACTCTTTTTAACACAATTTCTGTACCAGTATCTTCCAATACTTCAAATCCGATATTCTTTATTGCTACTTTATCCATGATTCCTATTATTATCCCGTTTTACAAATAAATCATATAAACCGTCGGCAATACCTTGTACCATAGGGATGTCATATCTATTTTCATCAAATTTATCTTTCTGGTCACAATCAATGCAGATAAAACCTTTCATTTTCATATTGTTTGAGTTAACGCTTTTTATCGGAATTATAGGATAAACCAATTCACTCTTGTAAGGAAGAATGCCATCCGAATAACATTCTATACTTGTATTATCATAATCAGGGGTATGTTCTATGTCATTATTTACATATGCTAAATTTTTCTGATTGCCTTTTAATATCTTATTAACAATTTTACGATATGGAGTATTGCCAATTATGCTATGTTTAATAGACATGTATTGAGATGTGTCCCTATTAGTATGGTGTGTGTCACGACATAAATTTTTAACCTCAAGGGTTTCTAATTGCTCATCTTCAGTTGTAGGAACTTTTATTGAAACGCAACAATTTGCTTTTGTTTTCCTGTCAAAGATTATTTTTAGTGTATCACAAAATATTATCATTGTTTCCACAAATTCCTTATCATTAAATCGTTCCTTCTTTCTTATGAAATGAATTTCAGAATAGGCATCTTTTAAGTCCACAATAGCTTTGCCCCAAATGGAATCAACATAGGCATTGTGAATGTAAATTATAGTATTTCTCAAAACAAAATAGGCATATCGTAAGATAAACAGTGCAATAAATAAACAAATTCCAAATATGACAGATTTTTTAACTGTCATATCAAGAAAATTTTTCCCAATAAGAAGAACTGTTAAACCTGCACTTAAACTTCCTATCGTATATTTCCAGATTGAGCCCTTTATTGTTTGCTTAAATGATTTCTTCCACATGATAGCATAAAATTCCGTGCAAAATTAGTGAATTTATCAATAGCTCATCATAAATCAAGATGTTTTTATATATCAAATATGAACAATTTATAGTTCCGCTTTTCAAAAAGCCGCCATCCACCGTTATCACCTACACTACAACATCAGAAATACCCTAAATTTTGCGATAACAAACCTTTCTCATTTTCAGAGCGGTATTTGCAAAATTTAGGGTATTCCTATGTCTTAGTGTAGGTGATAACTTGATAATAGTCGGTATAGAATAACGCTGTTGGAGTATATCAAAGACCTTATTCCATGCTCTTGCTTCTTTGACTAAATGAGCATAATACTGTTCTTTGTCATCTTCTTGGATTATACCAGTAATGGTTGAATTAAAAGTAGCAGCTATAAGGTTATTCAAAGATGCTGTTAAATACAGTTCTTGCAAATCGTCTTTTTTCATATTCTTGTCATTTTATAAGTTAAACAATACGATGGCATTTACGATTGCAAAATTGGTGGTTCTGCGATTACAAAGATATGAAAAATAAGCGAGAAACGGAAAGGAATGTCTATGAAAGATGTTCCTTTCTTTGTTTACGTATGGCGGAGCAATAAACGGCAAAGTTATAAAAGACGAATGGTGGAGTTATATGGTGAAAATAAAATGCCACGGCAAGTTTGAAACCTACCGTGACACATCCTTAAAGAAGCGCATTACTATTTCTTCTTTTCACGTTGCGACAAGGCACTGCCTGCAATACTTTTCGTTCTGGCACTTGAACGTCCATCTTGCAGGGCTTTTGAAGCCTTTGAAGCAACTTCCTTTGAAGTAACTTTTTTCGCCATAGCTCCTCCATTTTTTTAGTTAAGGATTTTGTGAATGAGAATGAAAGGTAATCCTGAAAACACCTTTTCATGCCATATTTCTCTTATTCTCAGTTTGCAGGGGAGAAAATCTATAAAAGCCTGTGGAAATAAATTATTGTAAAAAAAGAAATGTTATCCTATTACATAGATGTGCAACATCTGTGCCAAAATATAACATCTGCCACAATGTCATATCATTAAGCCTTGTTGAATGTCAGATGTGGTTGTGCTGTTATATCAAAGTTTATACGTAAGAAATTGTTAAATTATAGCAAGAATGGAAATTAAGAACGGTGATATCATAAGATTTCATTCTGACGATACGAGAGATTGGGTAGCTATCTATCATACCAATTGCGATATGAGCAAAAGAGAAAAGTTCAATAAGAATATAAAAGACCATACAGGCTTTTATCTGTTTGGAGGACTTTGGTATGAAGGCGATGCTCTTACAGACAAACCGTATGGTAAATGCGCAGGGCAACTGCGAAGAGGAGCTTGGAATAATATAACGGTTGTAGGAAATATTGCTAACAAAGAAGATTTTGAGAAATATAAAAGAGATGAAAGAATATGACAAAATTATAAGGAGAAATAAGCAACAAGGTTAGATAAAGCAATGACGCTGTAAATAGACAAAAACGATTAAGCAATAGTATTATTGAATTAAATTTTGAAAACAAATATAATATATCAAGTTATTAGTCGTTATATTTGCAACGTTATAAAGAAAAAGCCACCGTCATAGTGCCAAAATGACAGTGACTTTGATAGTACTCATGACCTTGCTGCAACAAGGTTGGAGTGTGAACAATTCATCTTATAAATCATTGGGTGTATTCTTCGCATTGTATGAAGCCCAATTTCCCACTTCAGAGACCATCAAAGCATCATCAGAATCAATAAATTGCTTGAAATGGTCTCTGACCATTTTAGGTGTATTGCTATCTGGTAAATTTAAGCACCAAGTAGATTCCAATATCGGCTTTGCCTTAAAACGATTTAACTCATCATAGAGTTTTTGATAATCCCTCTGGTTTCGCAAATCATATGATATTACAAATAACTTCATTGTAAATTCATTGGTTATACGTGTTTATTGCCCTTGGTAACGGATAGGAACTCCGCCATCTTAATCGCCAGGAAGATTGGTTGAAAACTGCCGTTGTGTTCGGAAACGAACTTTTAAGCACAACGAATGCCGATGACACCAATATATTCTTTTGCAAGTACTGTGCCATCATAAAAACTTCGCCAAAATGTCAGTTTATAAGTCTTGCTGGATGTCTGACGTGGCAGTTACGCTAAAAGTCATGTTTACTATGTCACCTTCCAAAGTAGTAGCATAACCTTTTTGAAGCAAGACATTTTCCGTTGTATAGGACTTGCCGTTATAATCCACCATAAGATTTACGTTCATACCGCCATCAGGAACAAACGTATATAGCTCCGCTACCTTACCGATATTGTTCAATAGGAAAACTGTTTTGGGAATATAAGCAACATCCGTACTTACAACCGTACCAGCACTGACGTCAAAGACATATTTCACAGGCGTATCTTCGGAGAAGGAGAATAAGCCATTGCCTGTTTGCGGGTGTTCTTTGGGTTTAAGAATAACTTGTGCCACGGCTGGTTTCATTTCCAGTTCATATTGCGTTGATGCGGAATTGAAGTCTATTTTACCATAAAAAGCAAGGCCTGGTTTTGTAGTCATTCTTATATTCTTCAGTCCGTTACTAAGGTCATATCCGTACTGACCGTTATCAATCCATATCAAGCACGTATATTGTTTACCTTTTTCCAATTCTACACCCACATAAAAGGAATGTTCCGAAGCAGCAGACAAGAATTTCTTGCAATCCAGTTTTGTTCCATCAGCGTCATAAAATTCTGCATCAAAGCGTGTACCAGAAGGCAATATGAATTTGTCTTCGACATGAGCCGTAATTACTACACGTTGCGTTTCGATTTTATCTATTGGAGTGTCATCTTCTCCTTCATCAGGATTTCCGATTGGCGGATTTTCCTTTATTACGTCGTCTTTACTACAAGAAGTGGATATAAGGGCAAGGGCAAAAAGAATATAAACCAACTTTTTCATAATTACAATGTCTTTTTAGTCAAATATATTTCAACAAAGTTTTTTAGTCTAAATGACAAATATATGGAAAAATTAGAAGAATATATCAATAACCATAATACAAACCATATGACTTGGGCTGAAGTTAGGGATTTAGTAAATCGAAATAATATAAGCGAACAACAATTCTATTCATACCTACAGAAAAACACCAAACCTCCAATCGTAGATGAGGTGTTACGTTTGATTGTCAATCACGTTTTTCACTCTGAGGAAGAACATTTGTTTGCCCCTTCGCATCTTCGGATTGACAAAAACGGTAATTACCCATTTCTAAATCATCGCAAATAAATCCATTTATTGACGAGATATGCTTCCATTGAATTTTACCACATAAGGAACACTCTTTGTAAGTTCCTTTATCTATCCAGTTATATTTGCATTCTGTCTTTTCCATAATTTACAATTTTGAGTTCTGCAAAGATACAAAATCTGCTTGATTTATAGCAACTTTCACATATCTTTCGTATCTTTGCATTGTCTTTCGGGACAGACATTGTGGAAATAAAAAGAAGTGCCTTATACTTGTTGAAATCGCCAAAACATCAAAAGGTATATACGAGGCACAGAGGACGACTCATATCAAGTGGGTTGCCCATCTGTGTGTATATACGGGTGTTTGGCGATACCTAACAAGTAACACAGGGGCAGCCCACTTTTCTTTATATATAAACTCCGATTAACAAAATTTAGAACTCTGCTTTTTGGCTGCTCAGAGTTAGACTCAAAAAAAATAGCCAAAAGATGAAGACGTTTTTAATTTCAATAGTAATTCTAATTTTAGGTGCAACATTGGGAGTTTGTTGTTATTCCGCCTATCAACATTTCCAGACAAAGGCAGATAAATCTGTAAAAACAGCGATTACGGTAGAAAAGAGAACAGGCAAACATAGATTGGACATGAAACTTGCTGTTACAGATGCGGAAAAAGATTTTTTCGCAATGATGAATAATTACTTTGATGCACTTGATAAAGCCGTAGATGACAAACGACAAGGTCGGAAAACCAATTTCAAGAAAATAAATTTTTTGGAAGCGAAAATCGGTCTTTGGTTTTTATTCAACGAAGATAAAATACGCAAGGAGCTAATGAGAAAAGAACTGTTGCCTTTAGTAGAATATTATGAGCAGATAACAAAAAAGTATGGAATAGACCAGAAGTTGGAAGAAAATGCGCTAATAAAAACTCCAAAGCCTAAGAAAGAGTCGGTAGGTTTAGTTTATGGACCAAGTCGAAGTTACACGAAAAGTATCTACGTTAAAAACGGTCGTACTTATGATTCCATTATTGTTAGTGATACGTATATTTATAGGACAAATAACGGAAAACTAAAAAGAGTGAATAAAAACGCATCATATGCAAAAGTTGACTTAAATGATTATTTTAACCCAGAAGAAGCGGACTGGAATTGTACCGGATTAAGCGATGAAGAATATAAATATCTAAAAAATAAGAATGTAGAGTATTGCGATACCACTATACAGAATAACAAACTCAAAGGCTGGTATCATATAACGAAGTGGACGGAAACTAAATAATAACATCAAATAGTAATTAAATAACAAAATTATGGACGCATTACAAAGTATTTTAACATTATTAGGTATTACCGGAATAGGCGTAGGAACATTTATTATTTTGCTTGTAGTGGTAAATGTGCATTGGGCTATACTTTCCGCTATTCTTACAGTTAGACGTGGCAGAGATGCTTGTAATTGGTTTTTCTTGACCTTGTTTTACGGAGCGTTTGGACTACTGGCATTAGCATGTTCTAAAACTATTAATCAAGGAGAAGAACGTGAGAATGATACATTGTCAAAAATTCTTTGGATAGCTGTTGTTGTTCCCATAATAGCTGTTAGTACATTAGCAATTGTTATTTCTAATGAAAAGCGCCAAGACGATGAGTTGACACGGGAAGCCATAGAATACATGCAACAAGAAGATGAAAATCAACCGGTGAGAAATGGCGGATTAGGTTCAAGAGATAAGAATTGGTCTTATGAATAATAAATGAAAAGCGGAACATCTTCACAGACATTCCGCTACCCCAATAAAACAAAAACATAATATTAACCCGTTGGCGGAATTAATTTAGTGCGTACTTAATTCTGCCAATAGGTTTGTTAT
>ERZ773136.347-NODE-347-length-53961-cov-11.585148_pt1 | contig 53961 bp, 45 predicted proteins | sample MGYA00580855_ERZ773136 | MGnify/ENA primary metagenome ERZ773136 (study PRJEB29015, sample SAMEA2737860) | human gut metagenome | biome: human gut; feature: human-associated habitat; material: faeces | place: China | collected 2012 ... | reverse complement strand
GCGCCACCGTGGCAGGCGGCAGGGCAAAGGCTACCGCCCGGGGCCGGCAAGGCGGAGCCGACCGGCTGCTGCCGAAACCACCCCAAACGCCCACGGCCAGGGCCTGCGGCCAATGCGAGACAGCAACAGCGAAACCGGCGATTTTTAACATTATGCGAAGATTATGCCAACATATCGGTGAAACAGCCCTAAGCATAGCCATTTTTCCTTTCATTCTATAAAATATTGCGTTTTAACAATTAACATTTATCCGATAACACAGAATCATTCTATCAAACCGTTACCAACGAGCAAAGTTTTAATACTATAAGCCTTAAAATTAAGAAAAGGTTTCTAAATTTGTGAACGAAACCGGGATTGAATGCCAAAGAGTAAATAATTATCCACTTATTAAAACAAAAAGCATCATGAGGAAAAGATTGTTTATCATTTTGTCATTGCTCATCACGACATGCGGATTTGCGATGGCGCAGGCCCTGATAAGGGGGTCGGTGGTGTCAGACAGTGACGGCTCTCCTGTAATAGGGGCCACCATCGTTGTAGACGGAACCTCAAAAGGCACAGTGACAAACGGCGACGGAAAGTTCAGCATAACACTTCCCGCCGGCAAAAAGAATGTGAGGATATCTTACATTGGCTTCGAGCCCCAGACAGTGGCAGCCAAAGACGGCATGAAGGTCAAGCTGCTGGAAGCCAAGAACGAGCTGGCCGAGACCATCATCACTGGCTACGGCAACTTCAAGAAGGCATCGTTCACCGGCTCGGCCCAGAGCCTGAAGACCGACGCCATGCAAGACGTGCCGGTAATCTCGATAGCCGACAAGCTGTCGGGAGGAGTGGCCGGCGTGTCGATAAGCCAGACATCGGGCGCCCCCGGCGGCACAAAGAGCATCAGGATAAGGGGAATGAGCAGCATCAACGCCGGCAACGACCCGCTCATCGTGGTAGACGGCACACCGGTGCAGAGCGGCGACGCCAACCCGTTCTCGGGCTCATACAACGACACTGGCTCCGACCTGCTGTCGACAATCAACCCCAACGACATCGAGTCGATGACGGTGATAAAAGACGCTGCGGCCGCTTCACTATATGGTTCGCGCGCGGCCAACGGCGTGATTGTCATCACGACGAAGAGCGGCAAGGCCGGAAAGACCAAGCTGTCGTTCCGCAGCGACTGGGGATTCTCGAACATGGCAATAAACTACAGGCCCACCCTGGGCGGCGACGACAGGCGCGCCCTGCTGAGCAAGGGCCTCGAAAACCAGGCCATCTATGACCTCGGCATGTCGGCAGCCGACGCGAAGGCATACGCCGACAGCAAGATAGACGCATACGCCTCGATGCCCAAGAACGGCTGGACCGACTGGAAGGACCTGCTCTTCCGCACCGGCTCGCACCAGAATTACCAGATGAGCGTCACGGGAGGCAACACCGACACCAAGTTCTATGCGTCGCTCGCATACAACAAGCAGCTGGGCATTGCCTACGACCAGGGGCTGGAGCGCATCACCGGCAACGCCAACCTGCAGCACTCTTTCGGGCGGTTCGACCTTCAGGTAACCACGCAGCTGTCGCGCACCAGGCAAGACCTGGCCAACGAAGGCACCTCGTTCACCAGCCCGATAATGAACTACGCATGGGTGCAAAACCCGTCGTCGACACCATACAACGACGACGGCACGCTCAACGACGGCTGCGGCTTGTTTGGCGTCAACCCGATATTCGAGCGCGACCACTCATCGGATGTGTACACATTCACCAAGGCATTCAGCACCGTAAAGCTCACCTACAACATCTGGGACAACCTGAAGCTGAGCGAGAAAATAGCCTACGACTACTTTGACGGCACCGAGGACGTGCTGTGGGACAAGTTCTCTAACGACGGCGGACCGGGCGGAGTGATGCAGCGCGACAAGCTCTCTTACCAACAGCTCAACTCGCAAACGCAGCTGACATACGAGAAAACGTTCGGCCAGCACAACATAAACGCGCTGCTGGGCTTTGAGACCGAAGACTTCGTAAACTCCGACAACTACGTCAGCGGACAGAATTATCCGGGCCAACTCTACGAATTCGGCAACGCCGCCGAGACCAACGCGTCGTCGGGCTACAGCTCTTATAGGCTCACGTCTTACCTCGGCCGCATTGACTACAACTACGAAGGGCGATACTACATAGGCGCAAGCATGCGCACCGACGGCACATCCAAGCTGTCGCGCGACAACCGATGGGGCACGTTCTGGTCGGTGTCGGGAGCATGGCGCTTTATAGGCGAGAAGTTCATGGCGGCCGTCAAGGATGTGCTCTCCGACGGCAAGCTGCGCCTGAGCTACGGAGTCAACGGCACGCAGCCATCCGACTACTATGCCTACATGAACCTCTACAAGTACAGCAACCAGAACTACAACGGCATGTCGGGCATGGGAATAGTGGGCATTGCCAACCCCGACCTGAGGTGGGAGAAGAACAAGACGTGGAACATCGGACTCGACCTGCAGTTCCTGCACCGCATTTCGGTGACGCTCGACTACTACCAGCGCAAGACGTCGGACCTGATATACAACCTGCCCGTGTCAATGACAGGAGGCCACTACCGCTGGGACGGCAACGCAGGAGCATACGTGTTCACGCAGCCAATGAACGTGGGCGAGATGCAGAACAAGGGATTTGAGATGACCGTCACCTCGGTGAACTTCGACACGAAAGACTTCAACTGGACCACGTCGCTCAACCTTTCGCACAACAGCAACAAGCTCACCAAGCTCGACGGCGAGAGCCAGGAGATAATAAGCGGGCCTATGATACACCGCGTGGGCGAGCCTTACTATTCGTACTACCTGTATGAATACGCCGGCGTGGACGCCCAGACGGGCAAGCCCCTCTATTACATCAACGACGGAACCGGCAACGCCCGCAACACCACCACCGAGATAGCACAGGCCAACAAGACCATTGTGGGCAAGCACGACCCGGCCATAGAGGGCGGACTGACCAACACCCTGCGCTACAAGTTCATCGACCTGAGCTTCACGCTGACCTACTCTGTGGGTGGCGAAGCGTTCGACTACGCCACATGGCAGCACACCGACGGCGGCAGATACCTTTACGGCGGCGCCGTGCCGGCGTCATACGACCTGTCGGAAATGTGGACGGGCCCGGGCGACACCAACGCCAAACTGCCCAAGTTCCAGTACGGAAGCGCATCGACAACGGCCTCGTCGCGATGGCTCATGCCCACCGACTACTTGCGGCTGAAGAGCCTCACCATAGGCTTCAGCGCCCCGACAAGCTTCATCAGCAAGCTCGGACTGACCAAGGCCCGCGCATACTTCTCGGGCTCCAACCTGCTGACATGGAAGTCGAAAGACCTCGTGGTAGACCCGGAGATGAGCCCGAGCGGAATAATGACGTTTGAGACGCCGGCCTACAGGACGTTTGCCTTCGGCGTGGAGCTCGACTTCTGATTGCCGCTCCGGCCATACATCAAGTTAATTAGCACAATAACAACATAAATCAAACGAAATATGAAAACAGCAAGAATATATAGAGCAATGGCCATCCTGTCGATTATAGCCGGCATGACGTCGTGCGGCAACGACTGGCTCGACCAGACACCGTCTGACGGAATAGACGCCAGCGGAGCTGTGACAACGGTGAGCGACCTCGAGACTGTGCGCAACGGCGTTTACGCCTCGCTGAAAGGCAACAGAGACTTTGTCGACTATTACGGCCGCAACATGTTCATCTACGGCGACATGAGAGGCGAAGACGTGCAGTACAACTGGGTGGACGGAAGCGGACGCGGCAATTTCTACTACTACATGACCTACTCCACGGCCGACAACTTCTCAGGCGACAACACTCCGTGGCAGTCGGCTTTCATAGTCACCGAGAGGGCCAACCGCGTGATAGAGGCCGCCGAGAGCGGCACGTTGGGCGACGACGAGGCCATAGCACAATACGAGGCCGAGGCCAAGACGCTCAGGGCCATGGCACTGTTCGACCTGACGCGCATCTACGGCAAGCCCTACACCATGGACAAAGGGGCTTCGCTCGGCGCGCCGATAATGCTCAAGCCTGTTGAAAACGCATACGCCAACAAGCCGAAACGCAACACTGTGGCCGAATGCTACACACAGATAGAGAAAGACCTGGACGACGCCGTGAAGTCGGGGGCGCTGCCCACATCAAACAAAGGCGACGCATCGGTGTACATCAACCTGTGGGCAGCCAAGGCATTGCAGGTGCGTGTGTACATGACAAAGGGCGAATGGGGCAAGGCCCTGGCCACCGCGCGCGACATAATAAGCAACTCTCCCTACGTGCTGTGGACTCCCGGGGAGTATGCCGAGGCATGGGCAAAGACCAGCAACGCACACAACAACGAGATAATATTCGAGCTGTCTATCAACGACAACAAGGACTGGACCGACCGCGAGGGCATAGCCTACTGCATGAGCGACGCCCATGGCGATGTTCCCGGCTACGGCGACATCATGGTGACCAAGGCATTTGCCGAGGCAATGGAGGCCGACCCGGCCGACGCACGAAACAATGTGCTGCTCAAGCCGGGCGGCGACCCCGACACCTATGCCGGCAAATTTGAAACCGACGGCAACGACTTTGTGAAGCACGGGGTGTTCATCAACAAGATGCCGGCGCACAACGGCGACGTGCGCTATGCCAACGTGCCTATGCTGCGCCTGTCGGAGGTGTACCTGAGCGCTGCCGAGGCCGCATTCCAGACGGGCGACAAGGCTGCCGCTGCACAGCTGCTCAACAAGCTGATAACCAACCGCACCACCGACGCAACGAAGGTGGTGACGGCCGAAGACATCACGCTCGACCGCATATACATGGAGCGGCGCAAGGAGCTTGTGGGCGAGGGACAGCGCTACTTCGACGTGATAAGGCGCGGAGAGACCGTGGTTCGCTACACCAACGACAACAACCGCGGGTGGCACGACGTGCTGACGGAAGAGGCACGCACATTCAACCGCGACTCGAAGAAGGCCCTGCCGCTGATACCCGTGGCCGAAATCAACGCCAACCCGAACATTCAGCAGAATCCCCTTTACTAAATTATTAATCCAGGAGTAAACGCTCCAAACATTGCAGAAAGCGCGTCTATGGGAATAGGCGCGCTTTTTTGGGCTCACCGGATAAATCCAGGGGCTTTTTAGGAGTTAAGGAGTTAGGGAGTAAAGGAGTTAAGACAATAGTCTTTCTCACGGGAGTTAGGGAGTCAAGAGGAGTTAGAAGGAGTTATAAGGAGATAGAGGGAGTTAGGGGACAATAGCATTTGACTGACGCCTCGCAGCCCATCCCTTAATTAGGAGTGGCAGGAGACAGGAGTTCGGGAGTGCAGACTTTTGCATTTGACTGACACTGCGCATGGCATATTTTCTTAACTCTTAATTCTTAATTTTAAATTCTTAATTCTTTGTTCGGAGCTAAGACAATAGTCTTTCTTGCGGGAGTTAGGGAGTTAAGAGGAGTTAGATGGAGTTAGAGGGCAAAGGCTCTTTGCGCCGCCACGGCCATGGCCGCCCAACAACCTGTAAACAAGCACGTTGCGAAACGTGCCGTATCAGACTGCGAAACGGCACGTATGACCATGCAAAACGGCACGCCTTGAATGACGAAACGACTTGTATGGCAACTCCAGGCGGTTGCGCATGGCCTGCAAGGCCATTCAGTCGTCGAAGTCGGAGTTGCGGTAAGCGAATATGAGCGGATAGAAAAAGCCGCGCACCGCGCCCATCAGTCCGCCGGCCTTTGTCTTATTATAATATGTGGAACGGCGATGCCTCATGCAACAAAGGCACAGGCGCAGCAACGGCAATGCGCCCGGCGAGAGCATGCAACGGGCCATGGTGTGCTCTGTGCGCAACGCATCCGATGCCGTCCGGGCACAGACATGGGTGTAAAGGCGGCGCCACTTGGCCTTGTGCTGCAGCTGGCGGTAATGGCGGTAGCCCACCACATAAGGGGCAAGCGGGCCAAGGGCGGCAGCTGCGGCGCCGACAGAAGGCCCACCGCCCACCCTCCTGGCCGCCTCGTCCGGGTGGGTGCGGTGCCAGTTGAGCGGCTCGGCAATGTAGGTTATGGCCTTGTCGCGATAGAAATAAGCGTTGAGCGCAAGGCTCCAGTCGTAGATGATGCAGTCGAGCCACGCCCCCTCGCGCTGCACATAGTCGCGGCGCAGCAGCATGGTGTGGCCCGCAAAGCCGTGGAAAAGCAACGCCTTGAGCGAATGCTGCGGCTCCACCCGGCGGGCACCCTCAAGGCGGCTGCCGCGCACGTGGGCCGAGAAGCAGATGTTGTGGCCGCCGATGGCCTCGACCTGGCGGGCTATCTTGTCGGCAAACCACACGTCGTCCTGGTCGGAAATGGCCACGAAGTCGGCCGTGGCACGCATGACGGCCGACTTGAAGTTGAGGTTGTAGCCAAGGTTGCGCCCGTTGACATAGAGGCTGATGAAGGGGTAACGGGCGGCATATTCCCTGACAATGGCCACGGTGCCGTCGGTCGAACGGTCGTCTTGCACAATGAGCCTGTGTATCGGATAGGTCTGCCCGATGATTGAGTCGAGCTGCTCGCGCAGGTAGCGCTCGCCGTTGTAGGTGCACATCACCACATCCACCGTCTTGCTTGTGTCCATGATCAATGCTTGCGTTTGAACAACTTGTTGACAATAAACTGCTGGCACTCATTGAGGATGTGGACGCGGGCCACACGCATAACAGCGTAATACAGCACGGCGGCCACGGCTATGCGCGCCACGAGCAGCACGGCCATGTTGCCTATCCACGCCGTGGCAAAGTAGGTGGCGGCCATCACCGCCATGGCGGCGAAGGCAAAAGGAAGCGTGTCGCGCATGAACATCACGAAGCCGTAGCCAGTGAGCCGGCGCACAAAAAAGTGCCACACAAGCACCCACAGTAGGTTGAGCGCCGTATACCCTACCACCATCGAGCGTATGCCGAGCGGCCAGATGCACACCATCAGCACTATAGAGACCAGCCCCAGGCCGCACGTGCACCACAGGTTGACACCCGATCGCCCGCAGCTGAGCACCACATTAGACAGGAATGTGTGCAGAGGCATGACCGCGCCGCTGATGCACAGTATCTGCATCAGCCCGGCCGAGAACAGCCATTTGTCGGTTATGGCCAGCACTATGAACTCGCGGGCCACAAGGCCGAGGCCGAACAGCAGCGGGAACGACACGAAAGAGATGAGCCTCACCATCTTGCGCATGGCACCGAGGCGGCGCGAGCTCTGCCCGCTGAGGTCGGCCAGCACCGGCTGCGTCACCTGCTGCACGGTGCCCTGCACGAGGTAATAGCACTTGTTGTCCCACTGATAAGCCTGGTTGTAGCACCCCGTGGCGTATGGCGAGAAGTAGCGTCCCAGCAAGATGTTGAGCACATTGCTGTTCACATTGTTCAGTATGCCGGTGGCAAGCACCTTGACGCTGAAGCGGAACATGCGCCTGACTGGGCCGAAGTCGATGCGCAACGACGGGCGCCACGGCGAGCACCGCCACAGCAACACGGTGTTGACACCCACGAAGACAAGCCCCTGGGTGGCCAGCGACCAGTAGCCCATGCCCGAGAAAGCCATGCTCACGCCCACTATGTTGGAACAGAGCACTGCCGTCATCCCGGCCTTCGCCTGCTGCTTTACCATGAGGTTTTTGAACAGGTAGGCCGACTGGGCTGTGGCAAAGCTGGCAAAAAGTATGTTGAGAAAGGCATAACGGCACAGCGGCACGAGCTTGTCGGTATGGTAATAGTCGGCTATCAGCGGTGCACAAAAGAAGAGCAGCGCATACATGGCCGTGCCTACAATGACATTAAACCAGAACACCGAGTTGTACTCCCGGTGTCCTGGTTGATTTATGTTGGTGAGGGCCACGGTGAAACCACTGTTCTGCAGCGTTATGGCAATCTGCGGGAAGATGGTTATCATGGCTATCATGCCGTAGTCGTCGGGTGATAGCAACCGCCCCATCATTATGCCGAAGCACAGTCCGAGCGCCTGCTGGATGAAGTTGTTCATCCCGCCCCAAAGTATTCCCTTGGCCGTTTTCTCCTTCAGCGATTCCATTGAGCGGTGTTGTCAATAAGCCTGCAGGGCGCTGTGTCAGCACACCTTGCTGCCGGGGTTCACCTTGCGCAGTATGGTGGTCACGCTCAGCGAGCCGTCAAAATTCTCGGCCGAGAGTATCATTCCCTGGCTCTCTATGCCCATGAGCTTGCGCGGCGCGAGGTTGGCAATGAACAGCACGTCTTTGCCCACGAGCTCTTCGGGCTCGTAAAACTTGGCTATGCCGCTGACGATGGTGCGGTCGGTGCCGCTCCCGTCGTCTATTGTGAACTTGAGCAACTTGTTTGCCTTCTTCACCTTCTCGCAGGCCTTGATGTGCCCTACGCGTATGTCAATCTTCTCGAAGTCGGCAAAATCGACCGTAGCCTTCACCGGGTCGGCCTTGTGGGCAGCGGCCTCGTTGGCCTTCTTGGCGTCGTCGAGCTTCTTTAGCTGGTAGTCAATGGCCTCGTCGTCAATCTTCTCGAAGAGCAACTCAGGCTCGCCGAGCTTGTGGCCAGGGGCCAGCAGGTCTGTGCGCCCGAGGCTTCCCCAGTCGGCCCCGTCCATGTTTATCATCCTGCGCAGGCGGGCGCTGCTGAACGGGAGGAAGGGCTCGAAGGCTATTGCGAGGTTGGCCACAATCTGGAGCGACACATATAATATGGTCTCGACGCGCTTCGGGTCGGTCTTCCATACCTTCCACGGCTCGCACTCGGTGATGTACCTGTTGCCAATGCGGGCCAGGTTCATGGCCTCCTTCTGGGCATCGCGGAACTTGAACACGTCGAGCAGTGCCTCGACCTTCTGCTTCACGTCCTTGAACTCGTCGAGCGCGGCATGGTCGGTCGGCGTGAGCTCGCCGCAGGCAGGCACCACCCCGTCCCAGTATTTCTTGGTAAGCTGGAGGGCACGGTTGACGAAATTGCCATAGACGGCCACCAGTTCGTTGTTGTTCCTGTCCTGGAAATCGCGCCAGGTGAAGTTGTTGTCCTTCGTCTCGGGGGCGTTGGCAGTGAGCACATAGCGCATCACGTCTTGCTTGCCCGGCATCTCCAGCAGGTAGTCATGAAGCCATACGGCCCAGTTGCGCGACGTGGATATCTTGTCGTTCTCAAGGTTGAGGAACTCGTTGGCCGGCACATTGTCGGGCAGTATGTAGCCTCCGTGGGCCTTGAGCATCGACGGGAACACTATGCAATGGAACACAATGTTGTCTTTTCCGATGAAATGCACGAGCCGGGTCTCGGGGTCTTTCCACCATTTCTCCCAGTCGTCGGGCATCAGTTCCTTTGTGTTTGAAATGTAGCCGATGGGCGCGTCAAACCACACATAGAGCACCTTGCCCTCAGCCCCGTCCACCGGCACGGGTATGCCCCAGTCGAGGTCGCGCGTCATGGCGCGTGGCTGGAGGTCGAGGTCGAGCCAGCTCTTGCACTGGCCGTAGACGTTAGGGCGCCACTCCTTGTGCCCCTCGAGTATCCATTGCTTAAGCCAGTCCTGGTATTCGTTCAATGGCAGGTACCAGTTCTTGGTTTTCCGCAGCACAGGCTTGGAGCCGCTGATGGCCGACTGCGGGTTGATGAGCTCCGTCGGGTCAAGGTCGCTGCCGCATTTCTCGCATTGGTCGCCATAGGCCTTGGGGTTATGGCAGTGCGGGCACTCGCCCGTGATGTATCTGTCGGCGAGGAACTGGTGGGCCTCCTCGTCGTAGTATTGCTCGCTCTCGCGCTCTATGAGCTTGCCGTCGTCATAGAGCTTGCGGAAGAAATCCGACGCCGTCTGGCTGTGAATGCCCGACGTGGTGCGGCTATAGATGTCGAATGAAATGCCGAAATCCTCGAAACTCTTCTTTATCATGGCGTGATAACGGTCGACGACAGCCTGCGGCGTGATGCCCTCTTTCTTGGCGCGGATGGTGATTGGCACACCGTGCTCGTCGCTTCCGCAGATGAACCGCACGTCCTCACCCTTGAGCCTGAGGTAGCGCACGTATATGTCGGCCGGCACATACACACCGGCCAAATGGCCAATATGCACACCCCCGTTGGCGTATGGCAGTGCTGCCGTGACGGTGGTGCGCTTGTAATGCTTCTCTTCCATATTCGAGTGATGTATCTATTGTTTGCTTTTTATTTTGGTGCAAAGTTAATGCAAATAATCGATTAACCGAAAGGAAAGCAGATATTTTTACGCCGCGGCACTGCCGAAAGCCCGGCACGGCAGCAACAGACAAACCGAACAATAACGCCGACCAATGCCACAAAGGGCACGCCACCGGCGCCACCGCATGCCATAATTGCGCGCGAAGGATTAATAAAACATAAAATTTTGTCGGAATTTCTTCTAATACAGAATTAGATGTTTATCTTTGCAGCAGTGTAAAACGAAAGGAGGCAGGCTGCAAGCTAACCAGGCTGCAGGCTAACAGCACGCATATCCTTGTAAATATCTAATAAAATGCAAAAGAAGAATCTTGTTTTCTTGTCAGCCGCATCATTGTTGTTGCTGACATCGTGTTCGAAGCTTGGCCCGCTGACGGCCGACAACTTCAAGGTGGTTCCCAACCCGCTGGAATCTCACGCCGGACAGGTGCCTGCCACAATCAACGGCTCCTTCCCTGAGAAGTACATGAAGAAAAAGGCTGTTGTCACCGTTACTCCGGAGCTGCGCTACGGCAACGGGCAAGTGGCACGCGGCACAAGCGCCACGTTCCAGGGCGAGAAGGTGGAAGGCAACGACCAGACCATCTCCTACCAGGTAGGCGGCAACTACACAATGAAGACCAACTTCAAGTATGTGCCCGAGATGCAGAAGAGCGAGCTCTACCTCACCTTCGACGCCAAGATAGGCAAGAAAGAAAAGGAAATACCTGCCGTGAAGGTGGCCGACGGCGTGATTGCCACTTCAGAGCTGGTGGGCCGCACTGTGAAGAGCGCCCAGGCCTGCATTGCCCCCGACTCGTTCCGCCGCGTGACAGAAGCAAAGCAAGTTGCCAACATCAAGTTCCTCATCCAGCAGGCCAACCTGCGCAAGAGCGAGCTGAAGAACAACTCGGTGACAGAGTTCGTGGAGTTGCTCAAGAAAATCAACGCAGACAAGGAAGGCCTCAACCTGAACAACATAGAGATATCGGCTTATGCATCGCCTGACGGAGGTGTGGAGCTGAACGACAAGCTTGCCAACCAGCGCCAGAAGAACACCGAGAAGTATGTTGACCAGCAGCTCAAGAAGGCAGAACTGGCCGACGCCAACGTCGACGCCAAGTACACCGCACAAGACTGGGAAGGCTTCCAGGAGCTCGTACAGGCATCGAACATACAGGACAAGGATGTCATCCTGCGCGTCCTCTCGATGTACAAAGACCCCGAAGAGCGTGAGCGCCAGATCAAGAACATGAGCGCCGGATTCCGCGAGCTGGCCGACGGCATCCTGCCGCAGCTGCGCCGTTCGCGCATGACCATCAACTATGAGGTCATCGGCCGCGACGACGACCAGATACTGGCACAGTATAAGGAAGACCCGAAGCAGCTCAGCGTAGAGGAGCTTCTGTATGCCGCAACGCTCAAAGACAACGCCGACGAGCAGGAGCAGATATACAAGACAACGACCGAGGTTTACCCCAACGACTGCCGCGCATATAACAATGTAGCCACCATAGAGTATGCCAAGGGCAACTACGACGAGGCCAAGAACTACCTGCAGAAGGCCCTTGCCATCGACGCAAACAACGGAGAGGCCAACGCCAACCTCGGCTTGCTGGCATTGCAGGCTGGCGACGCCAAGACAGCAGAGACCTACATATCGAAGGCTTCAAACGCCAACGGCCTGGCAGAAGTGCTCGGCAACCTGCACCTGGCACAGGGCAACTACGCCCTTGCAGAGCAGGACTTCGCCAAAGTCAACTCAAACAGCGCCGCGCTTGCCCAGATTCTGAACAAGAACTACTCTGCTGCGTCAAACACGCTCAACAACATAAAGAACTCTGACGGCATGACCGACTACCTCAAGGCCATACTCTATGCACGCCAGGGCAACAACACAGAGGCTGCCAACGCTCTGCGCAGCGCTGTGAGCAAGGACGCCTCGCTGGCTGCCTACGCCGCCAACGACCTCGAACTGGCTAACGTCAGCAAGTAAAAACGGCACACTTCACTTCACATAAGGAGAGGGAACGAGCAATGGGATTTGCCTTTACAACAGGGCCCGACACCAGGCGCAAGCCCGGACAGCAGGCAACAGCCGGCACCAACGGGCGGACAGCCACTTGGGCCAGACACATCCCATCGCTACGTTCCCTCTCTTTTTTTTCACCATCAGTCCATGCCATCGCTGCCATGGCAGCCGTGACATTGCTCACGGCGTGCGGGGCGGGCAACGGCAGGTTCCGCATTGAAGGGCGGTTCCGCAACCTCAACCGCGGCGAGTTCTACGTATACAGCCCCGACGGGGGCACACAGGGCCGCGACACGATACAAGTGGCAGACGGACGGTTCTCATACAACGTGCCACTGTCGGACAAAGCAACATTCATACTCATATTCCCAAACTTCTCCGAGCTTGTAGTGTTCGGCGACAACGGCAAGTTGGCCAAGCTCAGCGGCGACGTCTCGCACATGAAGGAAATCGAGGTGTCGGGCTCCGACGACAACGAGCTCATGACCAAGTTCCGCATGTCGGCCAACAGGATGGCCCCGCCCGAGGTGAAAAAAGCCGTGGCCGACTTCGTCGGCGAGCACCCCGCGTCGCCCGTAAGCATGTACCTGGTAGACCGCTACTACATACGCGCCGACGAACCCGACTACGCCGCGGCAGCCAAACTGCTAAAGACAATGCTCAAGGCCGACCCGACCAACGGGCGCACAGCCCTGCTGCTCAAGCAGACGGAGACGCTGAAGCCATCGGCCATAGGGGCCAAGCTGCCCCAGTTTGCCGCCACCGACACCGACGGCAAAGCCATAAGCCTGAAAAACCTCAACGGAAAAGTAAACGTGGTCAGCGCATGGGCGTCGTGGAGCTACGACAGCCAGAACATACAGCGCTGGCTCAGGAGGTACAAGACCGCCAAGGGCAACGACCTGGCCGTGGTCAGCCTGTGCCTCGACGGCGACAAAGCCACATGCCTGCGCGGGCTGAAGGCCGACTCAATAAACTGGCCCACCGTGTGCGACGGGCTCATGTGGGACACGCCGCTGATGGCGCGCTTCGGCCTGGCCACAGTGCCGGGCAACATCGTGGCCGACGCCGACGGCCGCATAGTGGCCCGCAACCTCAGCACGCGCGAGATGAGAGAACAGCTGGAAAAGATGCTCGGCAAGCTTGACTTCGGCGGCAGCCGCGAGCGTTGACACCCACGCCTGGCTGCCGCAACGGGCAGCCACCCCAAAGCCGCTTACGGCAGCCAACGCCGGCTGCCATTACTAACCACCACCATCCCACCGAAAACCCATACCACAATGCTTGTAAAGACATACTGCGCAGCCGTGACCGGACTCGAAGCCACCACCGTAACCGTGGAGGTGAGCCTGTCGCGCGGCGTGCTGTTCCACCTCACCGGTCTGCCAGACAACGCCGTGCGCGAGAGCCACGACCGCATAGTGGCCGCGCTGCAAAACAACGGCTACAAGTTTCCCGTGGCCGACATCACCGTCAACATGGCACCGGCCGACCTGCGCAAGGAAGGCAGCGGCTACGACCTGCCGCTGGCCATAGGCCTGCTGGCCGCCTCGGGAAAAGTGGAGACAAGCCGGCTGGGCAGCTACATGATGATAGGCGAGCTGGGGCTCGACGGCCGCATGCAACCCGTGCGCGGAGCCCTGCCCATAGCCATAAAAGCCCGAGCAGAACAGTTCAAGGGCCTGATTGTGCCCCGGCAGAACGTGCGCGAGGCCGCAGTGGTCGACAAGCTCGACGTCTACGGCATGGAAAGCATCACCGACGTGATAGCCTTTCTCAACGGCTCCGGGGCATACGAGCCCACCGTGGTAGACACACGGGCCGAGTTCTACGCCAACCAAAACCACTTCGAGCACGACTTTGCCGACGTGCGCGGGCAGGAAAGCGTGAAGCGTGCGCTCGAGGTGGCAGCAGCCGGAGGCCACAACCTCATCATGATTGGCCCGCCGGGCAGCGGCAAGTCGATGATGGCCAAGCGCCTGCCGTCGATACTGCCGCCGCTGTCGCTGGCCGAGAGCCTGGAAACAACACAGGTGCACAGCGTGGCGGGCAAGCTAAGCCGCGACACGTCGCTAATATCTCAGCGACCGTTCCGCTCGCCCCACCACACCATATCGCCCGTGGCGCTCGTAGGCGGCGGCACCAACCCCCAGCCGGGCGAGATATCGCTGGCCCACAACGGGGTGCTGTTCTGCGACGAGCTGCCCGAGTTCAACCGCAGCGTGCTTGAGGTATTGCGGCAGCCACTGGAAGACAGGCGCATCACGATATCGCGCTCCAAGTACACAGTGGAATACCCCTGCTCGTTCATGTTCGTGGCCTCTATGAACCCATGCCCCTGCGGCTACTACGGAGACCCCACCCACAAGTGCGTATGCTCGCCCGGACAGATACAGCGTTACATGAACAAGATATCGGGCCCGCTGCTCGACCGCATCGACATACAGGTTGAGATAACGCCCGTGCCATTCGACGACATTTCGCGGTCGGCACCGGGTGAGCCCAGCGAAGCCATCAGGCAACGGGTGGTCAGGGCGCGCCGCATGCAGGAGGAGCGCTACCGCAGCCACCCCGGCACGCACTGCAACGCCCAGATGACCGAACGGATGATACACCAGTATGCCGAGCCCGACGCCGACGGCATAGAGATTCTGCGCATGGCCATGAAGCGGCTCAGCCTGAGCGCAAGGGCCTACAACCGAATACTGAAGGTGGCGCGCACCATTGCCGACCTCGACTCGAGCGCCAACGTGCGCACAGAGCACCTGGCCGAAGCCATCGGCTACCGCAACCTTGACCGCGGCGACTGGGCCGAGCGCGGCGCATGAAGCCAACCCACTGAGCCTCAACACATTGGCAAAACCACCCGTTCGGGCCGGCAAAACGGCCCGAACGGCACGGCGAAACGGCCTCCGCGACACGGCGAAACGACCCCTGCGGCAACGCCACAAGGGCCACCGCGCTACAACAACGCCGCGGCGGCACGACAGGCAAACCATCACGACACTAACAAAACTAAAACCAACTATGAAGAAAACCATCATCACCGCGCTGCTGGCCATCATCACATTGGCCCACGCCGGGGCAGCAAAGAACTACCCGGAAAACAGCGACTACCTGTGGGTGACCGTGCCCGACCATGACAACTGGACGTACAAGGTGGGCGAAGAGGCCATCATCGACGTACAGTTCTATAAATACGGCATACCGCGCGACGCCACGATAGAATACTCCATCGGAGGCGACTGCCTGCCCGACGACACCCACGGCAAGGCCACCATGAAGCGGGGCAAGGCCACCATCAACATGGGCACGAGCCTGAAACCGGGATTCCGCGACCTGAGGCTGACGGCCAACGTCGACGGAAAGAAATACACCCACCACGTGAAAGTGGGGTTCAGCCCCGACAAAATAAGGCCTTACACCGCCGAACCGGCCGACTTCACGGAATTCTGGCAGTCGAACCTTAGCCGGGCGGCAGCCTTCCCCCTGAAATACACGCGCGAACCGGCGCCCGAATACACCACCGACCGGGTGGAGGCATGGCTCATAAAACTACAGACAGACCGCGAGGGCCACTCGCTCTACGCCTACCTGCTCGTGCCACGCGGGGCCAAGCCGGGCTCATGCCCCGTGGTGCTCACACCGCCGGGAGCTGGCGTCAAGCGCATCAAGAGGGTGGCCGAAGGCATGTACTACCCCGAAAACGGCGTCATACGCCTCGTGACCGAGATACACGGACTCGACCCAAGGCTGCCCGAGACCACCTTCGACGACATCAGGGCCGCCTTCGACGGCCGCGTGAAGGGCTACCTGTACCAAGGGCTCGACAACCGCGACAACTACTACATGCGCCACGTCTACACCGGGCTCGTCAGGTGCATAGACCTGCTTACGTCGCTGCCCGAGTGGGACGGACGCAACGTAATCACGCAGGGAGGCAGCCAGGGAGGGGCGCTGGCCATCATAGCAGCCGCCCTCGACCCGCGGGTGACGCTGTGCGTGGCCAACCACCCGGCGCTGAGCGACATGGCGGCGGCCGCCGCCGGGCTCACGGGCGGCTACCCGCACTTCACAGAAAAAGACGGGATGCTTACCCCCGAAAAGCTGGAGACGATGGCTTACTACGACGTGGCCAACTTTGCCCGTCACGTGAAAGCCACCACATTCATGACGTGGGGATACAACGACAACACCTGCCCGCCCACCACTTCGTATGCCGTATGGAACACGCTGGCGTGCCCCAAGGAATGCCTTGTAACGCCAATCAACGAGCACTGGACGTCGGCTGCCACCGACAGGGCGCAGCTCGACTGGATTCTCTCAAAACTGAAAAAATGACCCAAACCCACAAGAAGCCGTGGCCATGAGCCTTGGAGCATGGCCCCTACGACGCAAAACCGATGCCGCACATGGCACGCGGCCAACAAGCGGGCAACAGAAATGGGCTGCACCACGCTAAGTGATGCAGCCCATTTCCATAAAACTGATGCCCCAAACCACAGCCGGGGCTTCGTGCCGCGAGCGGGACTCGAACCCGCACAGCCATTTCTGGCCAAGGGATTTTAAGTCCCTCGTGTCTACCAATTCCACCATTGCGGCAACCGCCGAAGCCGGGCTTTCGCCCAACCGCGTGCAAAGTTATCACTATTTCCCGTAAACACCAAACGTTTCGCCAACATTTTTGTGCTCGACGCCCTAAACACTGGCCTCAAACCACAGGCAAACCATGCTGCAACGAAATGCAAATCGATGACCGTTGTCCTGTATTTTGTCCATAAATACGGCAAAATCAACACTCTTATATGTTTAAAAAACATTAAATATATAACACTATAACGTTCATTTTATAAAATAATAAGTAACTTAGAGGCCGGAAGATAACACGTAATGTACATTTTATACAACTAAAACGACAAAAAAGACCAATAACAAACAGCAAAAGGAGAATGACTATCCCCGTTGCCGTTCGTACCACTGAGACTGGACGAATTGAACGGCCCGCGGCATCGGACAGAAAGACCAAAAACAAGTAAAGGCGCAAACGGACCGCAAGGCGCAAACGACTAACTAAATAAAAATAACATGCATAAAAGATTACTCTCGGCTCTTGCAGCCGTGTTTGCCCTCTTTGGCGCAGGCACCAATGCTACGGCAGAGAACTTTGAAATTGCCCCAAGCCAAGTGACAACCATCTCTGGCGACACTCCCGACGATGTGCTCTACAATGAGGGAGCAACCGAATGGCGAATAAACTATGGCAAAATAAGCGGAGGAACTTTCGCTATCGGGTCTGCAGGTTCATCATCAGTAGCACTTGTTAAAGTAGACGCTTCCGATTATTCAGGACAGGAAATAACCAAGGCTGTATTGAAGTTCCATTCTTATTGCACTGTTGCAGGAAAGAATTCCCAGATTCACGTTGCAACAGTAGAAGGCGGGGACATAGACCTTAGCCAGGCAACGTGGACCAGCGTAACATCGTCTGGCTCTGCAGTTACCGACGTATACACTTCCGACGAATGGGTAAAGGAAAGCGGTGCCGACCTAGAAGCCATAGTCACCGACTACTTCCTGGCCGATGAAGACAAAATATTGACATTCGGACTCTTCACTGGCACTGCCCGCGAACAAGCCATTTCCAATATTTCTTTGGTTCTATACACAGGCGAACAGCCCGTATACACTTACACCGTAAATGCCACAGACGGCACAAATACCCTTAAGGTGTTGTCCGAGGACAAAAACAACGAGGGCACGTCGATTACCGTTGCCTATCCTAGATACATTCTCGGTGCAGACGGAACTCTCTACAAGAAAGAACCCACCAACAAGGAGTACAACCACAAATTCACACTCAACGAAAACGGACAAACCGAGAATCTGGAATACACCGCTGTTGGCACTGACGTTAAATTCCTTATTGAAGGAGAGGATATCGAGGGCGCAAAGGTCATTTCAGATGGCAATGTTGCAGTCAGAGCCTCTAACTCCAAGACAGGTTACAACGATGAGCAAGACTTGACGGTTGCAACCCTGCCAGCAGGAAAATACAAGATGGTTGCAGGCATCTTTGATGCTGGCAAGACAGCAAGTGCTCAGTTCAACTTCAACTGCGGCAGCACAACCATATTTACAGCTGTAGCCCCGAACACAAATTTAGGCGAAGTAACCAGCGAAGAGTTCTCACTGACAGCCAATTCAAATACCATAACATTGGCAGCAGGTGGCGGTTCAAGCCAAAAGAGCATCGACTATGTGTATTTCCAAAAGACCGGCGACGTTGAAATTACTGAGCCGTCATACGCCACCGGCAAGTTGGTATTGGCCGACATTGAAGGCATCACGGCCGGCAGCATTGCCGACGGCACGGTGCTCGACGGCGGCGAGTTCACAGTGACCGTTGACGGCGACGGAGAGTTCCGCACGTACAACAGCAACTGGTATCTCGACATCACCAACGGCACACTCACATTCAAGGGCGTCGACGGCAAGCACATCAACAAGATTGTTCTCGACTGCACAGGCACATGGGGCATCGTCAAGGCCGACGTAGGCACACTCGACGGCACGACAAAGACATGGACAGGCGACGCCGAGACAGTGACCTTCACGTTCAGCGTCTTCCAGTCGACATTCACCGGCTTCACCGTTGGCGACTATGTTGAGCCGGCCACCGAGGTGGCAAACATCGGCGCCCTTTCTACAATTGAGAGCGGCGAAAACATCAACCTCGCGCTCAACGGGGCAAAGGTGACATTCGTAAAGGACGACATCGCATTCATCGAAGACGAGACCGGAGCCATCAAGCTCAGCAACATCGGACTCGAACTGACAGCCAACACCGCCCTCACCGGCAACCTCTACGCTACCTACGCACGCGGCAGCATACCTCAGCTCAGCGCCAACGGCCAGACCGCAAGCTCGGAATTCACAGCAGAGCAGACCACCGTCACACCGACCCTGGCCACTGTGCAGGGCCTCAACGGCATGCAATACACCAACCGGCTCATCAAGCTTGTCGGCTCAATGTCTGTAGAGGGCAACTGGCTTTCGTTCGGAGGCACATCCGTTTGGATTGACGACGCATTCGGAGTGCTGCCGGCCGACTACTCATGGCCTGCCAACATAGGCAGCATCCTTGCCATAGGCGGCTCTGACGGAGCTGCCCAGGAGGTTTACCCCGTAAGCGCCGACGACATCGTTGACGCAGCCAACGTACAGCCGGAGGTGGCTGCCAACATTGCAGCACTGAAGGACATGCCAACCGGCATCGACGTTGAGCTGAAGCTCGAGGGCGCCGTTGTTACGGTTGACGAGACCGTCGAGGCAAGCACCGAGGAGCCCGGCGGCGACGAAGAGCCCGGCATCGACCCGTATGCAGAGGGCGAGCGCACCATCATCATTGAGGACGCTACAGGCGCAGTGGCCATCAACGCCAGCGTGGCCGAGGCCCTGGCCGAGACATTCACCGGCGACGGCATCTCACTCACCGGCTCGCTCATCGCAACGCTCTCTAACAACTACGGCGACATCAGCCTGGGCGCCAACGACAAGACAGCTACGTCGCAGATTACCACAGAGGCCGCCGAGCCGGTTGCCACTGTCATGGGCGTTGCAGAGTCGAAGGCAGCCGAGAACTCACTCAGGCTCATACAGTATGCCGACGTCACCATCACCTACGACGAGGCTACCACCACCTATACCATAGCACAGGGCGAGGAGACTATCACTTTGGTCGACAAGTTCCAGAAGATGGAGTATGCCGACGGCGCAATGGTATTGCCGACAGAGCCTACAACAATCAGCGGAATAGTCTTCCACGACGTAAACACCGACACTTATGAGTTCTGGCCAACCGCCATCGCAAGCGCTGAGCCCGAGACGGTTTACAAGGAAGTGACCGAGACCGAGGTGTTCCTGCCCACTGAAGAAAACGTTGCAGCTGCACAGCAAGAGGGCTGGCTCACCGGAGCTGCAGCACGCGTAGACAACAAGAAGGGCAACATCGACCCGGCAACAGGCGAGACCCTCGAGAGCGCTACGGCATTCCCCGGCGTCGGAGTGAAGAGTGGCAACAGCGAGAAGACGCTTGTTATCTACGTGACCGGTGTAGACGCAGTGACCGGATACGGTGTTACGACAAGCAGCGGCGAGTCACGCTCGCTCGTGATCACAGCCACACCGGCCGACGGTGGCGAGGCTGTCACAGCAACGGCTGAGAGCGCCCCGAACACCACGGCAGTGGCAACGGTAGAGCTCGACAAGTCGAAGAAGTACATGATCGACTTCACCGGCGTCAACACCGACGGCAGTGGCGGCGACGTGGCAGTACACGGCGTCAAGCTGACAGTGGCCAAGGCAGAGCCGCAGGAGTACCGCAAGTGGGACTTCACCACATGGAGCGAGACCACGAAGGAGAACCTCGAGGCTGAAGCCAAGAACTACATCGACGGCCCGGCACCCGAAGGCACAGAGACCGGATGGCGCCGCTACGAGAAAGACGGTGCCGAATGGACAGAGGCAGACGGCCTGAAAGACCCGTACACCATCTACTGGTATGGCAGCTACATCAATGAGCCCACAGAGCTGAAGGCCAACGGCGAGACCATAGCCGAGACCGCAGGCCTGCTCTTCAACAATGTAACCAAGCTGAACAACACCGTTGCCCTGGCCATCGACTACCCGCAGACAAGCATCGGAACCTACGCCGGCGGTTCATACCTCTGGCTCAACGGCACCGACCTGCAGTTCACCATACCTGCAGTACAGCCCGGACAGAAGATCCTGATGGAAATAGAGTCGCACAAGAACACCGGCGACAATGCCCGCGGAGTGCGCTTGAGCGTTGACGGAACAGAGATTGGCGAAGGCATACCTGTGGAGAAGACATCTTACGAGTGGATTGTTCCCGAGACCCTCGGCACCGATCCTGTTGATGTGCTCGTTACTTCTACCAGCGGTTGCCACATCTATCTCATCGAGGTTGGCAATGCCGACTTGATCAGCGTTGGCATCAACGAAGTGAACACAAACGTTGACACAGACAACAACAACGTCTACACCATCAATGGCGTGATGGTTCGCAAGGCAGGCGAGTCGCTCGACGGCCTGGCCAAGGGCCTCTACATCATCGGCGGCAAGAAGGTTGTCATCAAGTAAACAACAGGCTTAAGCCAAACAACAAGGCGGCATCCGGCACTGCACCGGGTGCCGTCTTTCTTTTGAAATGGCCTTGACCGGCACGCAGTGGCCGCAGACAGCGCCCCCGAGACCACAGCCGGCAGCCCACGGCAAGGCCCGCCCCACAGCTCCGGCAGCCACCCCATTCACCCCGGCAAAGGCCATGGCGGCATAAGCGAAATCACCCGCCAACGCCACCGACGGCACGCATGGCGCAACATGCCGCAACAGATTAAGGCACAGGGTGCAACATGCCGGCAAGGCAAAGCCGACGCCCCGCCACGCGGGACACACCGCACGGCACAGCATCCAGTTTAACACAACCACATCAAAAAATCAGGGCAAGCTGGAAATTTATGCACGTTTTCTTTGGCAGTTCGCATAAATATGTATATCTTTGCAGCCGAATCCGCATAAACATACATACGCATGAAATCAAAGAAAGACAGACTTGAAACGCTGAGACTGATTATCTCAAGCCAAGAGATGGGCAATCAGGAAGAGTTGCTTGCTGCACTGCGAAAGGAAGGATACGTGGTTACGCAAGCCACCCTCAGCCGAGACCTCAAACAACTCAAGGTGGCCAAGGCAGCCACCATGCGAGGCAACTACATCTATGTGCTGCCCAATGTGACCATGTACAAGCGCGTCAGCACCCCGGCGCAGGTGAAAGAAATGATGCAGGTGCCCGGATTCCTGTCGATACACTTCTCCGGCAACATGGGCGTAATAAAGACACGGCCGGGTTATGCCAGCAGCATTGCATACAACATCGACGCCAGTCACATAAGCTGCATACTTGGCACCATTGCCGGCGACAACACAATATTCATCGTCGTGGCCGAAGGCACCCAGCAGAAAGACGTTGTCAGCGCCCTGGCAGCCGTGGTGCCGGAGATGGCGAAGGCCGACTACTGACGCCCGGGCGCCAGCCGTCAACAGCACTCGCCGCCGAAACCGCCGCGCCGCGACGGCAGCGGCATAGAACAAGACTACAGAAAAACGACAATAAAACGAAACATCAGTTACACTGACAGACATGGAAGAGATTAAGGTAATGGTGGCCGATGCAAGCCATGAACGCTACGTAGACACAATACTCGACACGATGGCAGCCGCAGCCAAGGTGCGCGGCACAGGCATAGCCAGGCGCACCCATGAGTACATTGCCACAAAGATGAAGGAGGGCAAGGCCGTGATAGCACTCTGCGGAGGCGCCTTCGCCGGTTTCAGCTACATCGAGACATGGGGCAACAAGCAGTACGTCACCACATCCGGCCTCATCGTGGCGCCCGAATACCGCAACCGCGGCGTGGCAAAGCGCATCAAGGACCTGACGTTCTCACTGGCCCGCACCCGCTGGCCCAATGCCAAGATATTCAGCCTGACCAGCGGTTCGGCCGTGATGAAGATGAACACCCACCTGGGCTACCTGCCCGTGACATTCGCCGAGCTCACCGACGACGAGGCGTTCTGGCGCGGATGCGAAGGCTGCGTCAATGTCGACGTGCTCAAGCGCACCGGCCGCCGTTACTGCATCTGCACCGGCATGCTCTACGACCCGGCCGACCACCCGGGCGAAAAGCCCCCCATCGACATTGCGGCAGCCAAGGGGTGAGGCCGACACCCATGGCGGCCCGTGGCGTCTGAGGCGCCACACCGGGCACCACACATCCCCGCCCACGGCGCGGCGCGCCCGCATCCGCACGCCAGGCCACTGCGCCACAGCCGCCCGGCAGCACAGGGCAGACCAAGACAAACAAAGAAACAACAACCGTAAAAAAACGACAACGACATGGCAAACAAGAAAGTTGTGGTGGCCTTCTCCGGAGGGCTGGACACCTCGTACACAGTAATGAAACTGGCAAAAGACGGTTACGACGTTTACGCCGCATGCGCCAACACTGGCGGGGTCAGCCCCGCGCAGCTCCAGAAAAACGAAGAGAACGCATACAAGCTGGGCGCCAAGCAATACGTAACGCTCGACGTAACGCACGAGTACTACGAGAAATCGCTCAAGTACATGATATTCGGCAACGTGCTGCGCAACAACTGCTACCCCATCTCGGTGAGCTCGGAGCGCATATTCCAGGCCATGGCCATAGCACGCTACGCCAACGAGATAGGCGCCGACGCCATTGCCCACGGCTCGACGGGGGCCGGCAACGACCAGATACGCTTCGACATGACCTTCCTCGTGATGGCCCCGGGGGTAGAGATAATCACACTCACGCGCGACAAGGCGCTCAGCAGGAAGGAAGAGGTTGACTTCCTCAATGCCAACGGGTTCACCGCCGACTTCGCAAAGCTGAAATACTCGTACAACGTTGGCATCTGGGGAACGAGCATCTGCGGCGGCGAGCTGCTCGACCCGACGCAGGGCCTGCCCGAGGAAGCATACCTGAAGCATGTCGCCAAAGACGGCGAGGAGCTGCTGAAGATAACATTCGAGAAGGGAGAGATAGTGGCCGTCAACGGCGAGGCGTTCGCCGACAAGGTTGCCGCCATACAGAGAATCGAAGAGATTGGCTCTGCCTACGCCATAGGGCGCGACTGCAACGTGGGCGACACCATCATCGGCATCAAGGGCCGCGTGGGCTTTGAGGCCGCCGCCCCCAAGCTCATCATCGAGGCCCACCGCCTGCTGGAGAAGTCGACGCTGAGCAAATGGCAGCAGTACTGGAAAGACCAGGTGGCCACCTGGTACGGCATGTTCCTGCACGAGAGCCAGTATCTCGAGCCCGTGATGCCCGACATAGAGGCCATGCTCACCTCGTCGCAGCGCAATGTCAACGGCACGGCCATACTCAAGCTCAGGCCCATGGGCTTCGAGACGGTGGGTGTCGACTCGGCCGACGACCTCACCAAGTCGAAGCTCGGCGAGTATGGCGAGATGCAGCACGGCTGGACGGCCGACGAGGCAAAGGGGTTCATCAAGGTGCTGAGCACCCCGCTCAGGGTGTACTACGGCATACACAACGACGAAAAGCGCTGAGCCATGTACAGCGGAAAGCGGCTCACGCTCTCTGACGACAGGATGCTCGGCGGTGTATGCGGCGGCCTGGCCGAATACTTCGGCCTCGACCCTACGCTCGTGCGCATAGCCTACGCCCTGCTCACCGCGTTCACAGCCTTCAGCGGCATCATTCTTTACCCGATACTTTACTGGATAATACCAAGCAAGAATTGACGATGGAAAAAGTGAGAATAGGAATCCTCGGGGCGGCCGGATACACCGGCGGCGAACTGATACGCCTGCTCATGGGGCACCCCGGGGCCGAGATAGTGTTTGCCAACAGCGAGAGCAACGCCGGCAACGCCGTGGCCGACGTGCACGAGGGGCTCGTCGGCGACACCGACATGGCCTTCACGGCCGACATGCCCTTCGACTCTGTCGACGTGGTGTTCTTTTGCTTCGGCCACGGAAAGAGCGCCGCGTTCATCAACGAGCACCCGCTGCCGGCCCACCTCCGGGTAATCGACCTGGCGCAAGACTTCAGGCTGGCCGCCCCGGGCAACGACTTTGTCTACGGGCTGCCCGAAATCAACCGCGACCGCATTACCGCTGCAAGGCACGTGGCCAACCCCGGATGCTTTGCCACGTGCATACAGCTGGGGCTGCTGCCCGCCGCCAAGATGGGACTGCTGCACGACGACGTGGCCGTGAACGCCATCACGGGCTCCACCGGGGCCGGCCAGAAGCCCGGAGCCACCACCCATTTCTCGTGGCGGGCCGACAACCTGAGCATATACAAGGCCTTCAGCCACCAGCACGTGCCCGAGATAAGGCAGAGCCTGGGCCAGGTGCAGGGCTCGCCGGCGGCAGGCATCGACTTCATCCCCTACAGGGGCAACTTCACGCGAGGCATCTTTGCCACAGCCGTGGTGCGCACCGATGCACCCGCCGACGAGATAACGGCTGCCTACAAAGAGTTTTTCGAGGGCGAGCCGTTCACCCACTACACCGACAGGGCCATAGACATGAAGCAGGTGGTGAACACGAACAAGTGCCTCGTACACTGCGACAAGCATGGCGACAAGCTGCTTGTGACATCAACGATAGACAACCTGCTGAAAGGCGCCGTGGGCCAAGCCGTGCAGAACATGAACATCATGTTCGGGCTCGACGAGGCCGAGGGCCTGAGGCTAAAGGCCTCGGCCTTCTGACGGGGAGCGCGGCCATGGCAAAGTTCAACACCGACACCTTCGCCAACTCGTTCATCATCGGGGCATTGATAGGCGGGGTGATATACATCGTTTTCAAAGTAATCTGAAGCAAAATGAAACTATTCGACGTTTATCCGTTATTCGACATAAACATTGTCAAGGGCCGGGGCTGCACCGTGTGGGATGACAACGGGCAGGAATACCTCGACCTGTATGGCGGCCATGCCGTGATAAGCATCGGCCACTGCCACCCGCATTACATCGAGATGGTGGGGCGCCAGCTCGACATGCTGGGCTTCTACAGCAACTCGGTAATAAACAGGCTGCAGGCCGAGCTGGCCGAGCGGCTGGGCCGCGCCTGCGGGTATGACGACTACCAGCTGTTTCTCATCAACAGCGGGGCGGAGGCAAACGAGAACGCCCTGAAGCTGGCCTCGTTCACAAACGGGCGCACAAGGGTGCTCTCGGCCGAGAAAGCGTTCCACGGGCGCACATCGCTGGCGGTCGAGGTGACCAACAACCCCAAGATAATAGCGCCCATCAACGACTGCGGCCACACCACCTACCTGCCGCTCAACGACCTTGAGGCGTGGGAGGCCGAGCTGGCCAAGGGCGACGTGTGCGCCTGCATCATAGAGTGCATACAGGGCGTTGGCGGAATACGCCTGGCCACGCCCGAGTTTGCACAGGGCCTGGCCGAGGCATGCAAGCGCCACGGCGCGGTGCTGATATGCGACGAGATACAATGCGGCTACGGGCGCAGCGGGCGCTTCTTTGCCCACCAGTGGCTCGGCATACGCCCCGACCTCATCACAGTGGCCAAGGGCATCGGCAACGGGTTCCCCATGGGCGCCGTGCTCATATCGCCCGAGTTCAAGCCTGTCTACGGGCAGCTCGGCACCACCTTCGGGGGCAACCACCTGGCCTGCACGGCCGCCCTGGCCGTGCTCGACGTGATGGAGGAAGAGCGGCTGGTCGACAACGCACGCGAAACGGGCAGCTACCTGATGGGGCAGCTCAAGGCCCTGCAGGCCTCGTGCAGCCACATCACCGACGTGCGCGGCCGCGGCCTGATGGTTGGCATAGAGCTCGACATGCCATACAAAGACGTGCGCAACAGGCTTGTCTACGAAGAGCATGTGTTCACGGGATGCTCGGGCACCAACACCCTGCGCCTGTTGCCGCCGCTGTGCTTTACCAAGGCAATGGCTGACGAGTTTGTGGCAAGGCTCAAAAAATGCCTCGACGCACAATGACGGCATTCGCCGGCGGGTCGCACCGCGGCAAGCCCGGCATGGCACAAAACGAGTAACAAGAGAAAAAACAAATTCATCGAAATGAAAATAGCAATCATAGGGGCCGGGGCCATGGGCGGCTCGCTGGCCAAAGGCCTGCTGAAAAGCGGAAGGTGGCAGGCAGGAAACATCACCGTGGCCAACCGCACGGAGGCCGCGCTAAGGCCCTTTGCCGAACTTGGCGCGCATACCACCACAGACAACGTGGCGGCTGCCACAGGGGCCGACGTGGTGTTTGTGGTGGTTAAGCCATGGGTGGTAGAGGGCGTGCTCGCCGAAATAAAAGGCTCGCTCGACCTTTCGGCACAAACCGTGGTGGTGATAGCGGCCGGGGTGGGCTCGGCCGACATGGCCCGATGGCTGGCCGACAGCGGGGGGCGCACGCCGGCCCTGATGCTGGCCATGCCCAACATCGCCGTGGCCGAGCTGTGCTCAATGACGTTTGTCGTGCCGGTAAAGGCCACCCGCCAACAAACCGAGAGCGTGTGCGCCGTGCTCGACAGCGTGGGCCGCACGCTGATAACCGAAGAGCGGCTGCTGCCCGCAGCCACCACACTGGCATCGTGCGGCATAGCCTATGCCATGCGCTACGTGCGCGCCGCCACCGAGGGTGGCGTCGAACTGGGCTTCAAGGCCCAGGCCGCACGCGACATTGTGCTGCAGACGGTGCGCGGGGCCGTCGAACTGCTGCAGGCGTCGGGCGACCACCCCGAGGCGGCCATCGACACGGTGACCACCCCCGGCGGCGTCACCATACGCGGGCTCAACGAGATGGAGCACGCCGGATTCTCAAGCGCCGTCATACGCGGACTGAAGGCCGGCTTGCAATAAGGCTGCCTATGCGGCATGGCACGGCAGCAACATGCCGGGCAGAAAGGCAATCCCTCCGGCCGGAGTGCTTTCCGGACGGAGGGATTGCCATATATCCATGTGCCGTCTGGCCGCCAACACATGCGGCGCCGGCGTCCGTTGTCACCGACGACATCCGACCGCGGCACAAGCCAGCCCGCACAGCAAGGCCAACCATCTGGCAATCAGCGCCTTGCGCCCCGGGCGGCAAAACGGCCCATATTACCATGCGAAACCTACGGTTTTGCAAGCCCGAACGGCCTGTATTGGCGGCCTGAACGGCCCGTTTGCCAACGGAGGGCAAACAGCCGTGGCAGCCACCGCGGCAAAGGCGGGCGGAAGACAGCGCAGCTACATGGCGTAACTTTTCGTGCCTCCGGCGGCCAACCTGGCATCCACAGCCACGGCCCGCCGCAAAGATTGCCCTGCGGCCACCCGCAGCCCACGGGCTGGCGGGGCCGCAGACGGCGCTCAACCGCGCTTGGCGCCCTGACCGGCAAGCCTGGCCTTGTGCGGCTGGCCGAACGGCATGCGCAAGCCGGGGGTAGGACGCCTATCGTTGAAAAGCTGCTTCAGCTGTCGCGCATTGAGCATGCCCTTGAACTTCTTGTAGTAGCTTTTCTTCACGTCAATCACCTTTTGCTGCGCGTCAAGCTCACGCTCTATGCCCTCAAGTATCTCCTTGTCGGTCTGGGCAGAACCCTTGGCAGCGGCCGTGCGGCCCGACTTGCGGGCCTCGGCGAGCTCGCCCAAATACTTCTGGTATAGGGGCACGAACTCGGCACGGGCCCCGTCGCCCAGCATAAGCCTGTCGGCCACTGCCTCGGCCCTGCGCTGGGCCACCTGCTCCTTTGTCGGCTTCGCGTCCTTGTTGCCGTTGCCTTGCGCGACAGACGGCATCGCTGCCATGCACACCATGGCCAGCGCTATCAGAATTTTCTTCATGACTGTAGTCTCCTTTACCTTTAGTTAAGTTATACCATTACTGTAATGCACTGCCAGGCCACGCCAGCCGAACGCCCTGCACCGCCGGTACCATCACGCCGCATGCGCCCCGGGCCGCGTTTTCCTGTATGCTTTTTAGACTCGCCGGCCGGCGGCCTGTTTAACCGCGCCGGCCGTTTTTTATGATATTTTCAACAATGGCGGGCCAAGTCTTGCACACAAAAAGACGGCGTGTGCAATGATTTTCAGATAATTAATACAACGAACCATAAAATGGAACGAACGTTTCAATATGTCGGATATTATTGTTATTTTTGCACGAATTAAAACAAAATCTATATGGACGAAGCAATCAAACAAATCGGGCAACGCCTCAAAGGACTCCGCGAGGTGCTCGACATACCGGCAGAAGAGGTGGCCGAACTGTGTGGCATCACCCTCGACCACTACCTGAAGATAGAAGCCGGCGAGGCCGACCCGTCGGTCTACCGCCTCTCGCGCATAGCCAAGCGCTACGGCATATCGCTCGACGTGCTGCTGTTTGGCGAAGAACCGCGCATGAGCGCCTACTTCCTGACGCGCAAAGGCCAGGGGCTGAGCGTCGAAAGGCGCAAGGAGTACAAGTACCAGAGCCTGGCCAGCGGGTTCCGCGGGCGCAAGGTAGACCCGTTTCTCACCCAGGTCGACCCGCTGCCGGGCGACCGCAAGTACAGCAAGAACTCTCACGACGGACAGGAGTTCAACTATATCGTGGAGGGACGGATGGAGATTACCATCGGCGACAAGGTGATGGAGCTCGGCGAGGGCGACAGCATCTACTTCGATGCCACACAGCCCCACTGCATGAGGGCGCTCGACGGCAAGCCCGTCAGGTTTCTCGTCGTGGTGATATGACGGGCACGGACTGACGCAGCCACACTCTCCACAACAAACTAAACGCTACGCAGCCGGGCGCAGGCCAAACGGCCGCCCCGGCCGACGGACAGACAAATACACCAAGCAACAAGCAAAGAAGAAGAGATGATAGAAAGATTTCTAAAGCAGACTTCATTCGTTTCTCAGGATGACTACAAGAAAAACCTGGAGTTCATCGTGCCCGACAACTTCAATTTCGCATACGACGTGATGGACGCATGGGCCGAAGAACGCCCCGACAAGGTGGCACTGATATGGACAAACGACGAGGGCGACTGCCGCAAGTCGACCTTCGGCGACCTCAAGGAAGAGACCGACCGCACGGCAGCCTACTTCCAGCAGCTCGGCATAGGGCACGGCGACATGGTGATGCTCATACTAAAGCGCCGCTATGAGTTCTGGCTCTCCATGCTGGCCCTGCACAAGATAGGGGCCGTGGCCATACCCGCCACTCACATGCTCACCAAGCACGACATCGTATACCGCAACACCCGCGCCGGCATAAAGGCCATCGTGTGCGTTGGCGAAGACTACGTGCTCGAGCAGGTAAGCCAGGCCATGCCCGAAAGCCCCTCGGTACAGGTGCTCGTGAGCGTTGGGCCGAAGGTGCCCGAAGGCTTCCACGACTGGCACAGCGAATGGGCCGTGGCACCGGCTTTCGTGCGCCCTGCACACGTGAACACCAACGACGACACCATGCTGATGTACTTCACCAGCGGCACGAGCGGCGAGCCCAAGATGGTGGCCCACGACTTTCTCTACGCCCTGGGGCACCTCACAACCGGCGTTTTCTGGCACAACCTGGCAGAAGACAGCATACACCTGACCGTGGCCGACACCGGATGGGGCAAGGCCGTGTGGGGAAAGCTCTACGGACAGTGGTTCGCCGGCGCGGCAGTATTCGTGTTCGACCACGAGAAGTTCACCGCCGACAAGATACTGCGACAGATAGAGAAGCACCGCATCACGTCGTTCTGCGCCCCTCCAACGGTCTACAGGTTCATGATACACGAAGACTTCTCGAAGTACGACCTGTCGTCGTTGCGCTACTGCTGCACGGCAGGCGAAGCGCTCAACCCGGCCGTATTCGACAAGTTCGAGAAGCTTACGGGCATACGGCTCATGGAGGGTTTCGGCCAGACGGAGACCACCATGACACTGGGCACCATGCCCTGGACAACGCCGAAGCCCGGCTCGATGGGCCTGCCCAACCCGCAGTATGACATCGACCTGGTGAAGCCCGACGGCACACCATGCGAAGACGGCGAGAAAGGCGAGATAGTGATACGCACCGACAAGGGCAAGCCCATAGGGCTGTTCAAGGAATACTACCGCGACGAAGAGCTGACCCGGCGCGTTTGGCACGACGGTGTCTACCACACAGGCGACGAGGCTTGGCGCGACGAAGACGGCTACTACTGGTTTGTGGGGCGCATCGACGACGTGATCAAGAGCAGCGGATACCGCATCGGCCCGTTCGAGGTTGAAAGCGCACTGATGACCCATCCGGCCGTGCTTGAGTGCGCCATAACGGGCGTTCCCGACGAGATAAGGGGCATGGTGGTCAAGGCCACCGTCGTGCTGAGCAAGGCATGGCGCGACAAGGCGGGCGACGAGCTGGTCAAAGAGCTGCAGAACCACGTCAAGCACGAGACGGCCCCATACAAGTATCCGCGCGTCATCGAGTTTGTCGACGAGCTGCCCAAGACCATCAGCGGCAAGATACGCCGCGTGGAGATAAGAGAGAAAGACAAGAAGAAGTAACCGGCCCGTGCCGCCACAGGCACAGGCCAACGACACAAAAAGACCAACGACAACGTGCGCTTAGTAATAAAGGTGGGCAGCAACGTGCTGACCCGCGACAACGGCAAGCTCGACATCACCCGCATGTCGGCCCTTGTCGACCAGGTGGCGGCACTCAGGGCCGGCGGCCACGAGGTGATTCTCGTGTCAAGCGGGGCCGTGGCCTGCGGCCGCAGTGAGCTCAAGGTGGGCCACAAGCTCGGCAGCGTTGAGCAGCGCCAGCTGTTCTCCGCCCTCGGGCAAGCCAAGCTCATCAACCTCTACTACGACCTTTTCCGCGAATACCGCATACCCGTCGGCCAGGTGCTGACGATGAAAGAGAGCTTCGCAACAAGGCGCGAGTACCTCAACCAGCGCTCGTGCATGACGGTGATGATAGCCAACGGGGTGATACCGATAGTCAACGAGAACGACACGATAAGCGTCACCGAGCTGATGTTCACCGACAACGACGAGCTGTCGGGGCTCATCGCGGCCATGATGGACGCCGACGCGCTCGTCATATTGAGCAACATCGACGGCATCTACGACGGAGAGCCGGGCGCGCCCGGGGCCCGGGTGATAAGGCGGGTTGAGCCCGGCAGAGACCTCAGCACATACATACGTCAGGAAAAGAGCGGCTTCGGGCGGGGCGGTATGCTCACCAAATGCCACATAGCAAGGAAGGTGGCAGAAGAAGGCATCAGGGTAATCATTGCCAACGGCAAGCGCGACAACATACTTACCGACCTGCTGTCGCACCCCGAAGGCACCCTGCACACGGAGTTTACGCCCAACGCCGAGCCTGCATCAAACATGAAGAAATGGCTCGCCCACAGCGCGAGCTTCGCCAAGGGGCTTGTACATATCAACGACAAGGCGGCCAAGGTGCTACGCGGCGACCGCGCCGTGAGCCTGCTGCTGGTGGGCGTCACCGCCATCGAAGGCGAGTTTGAGGAGGGCGACATCGTGACCATCGCCGACGGCGAGGGCCGGCGCATGGGCGTGGGCCGCAGCGCCTACGGCAGCAACGACGCACGGAGGCTCATAGGAAAGCACGACGTGAAACCGCTCGTGCACTACGACTACCTGTGCCTCGACCCGCAAGAGTGACACGCCGGAAGCCAACCGCGCCTGCCGGCATCACAATACACTGACACGACAAAGCAAAGACTATGACTCTTACAGACACATTCAAAAGCGTGAGAAGGGCTGCCGGTACACTTGCCGACATGACCGACGATGAACGCAACGCGGTGTTGGCCGACGTGGCCGACGCCATCGTGGCCGGCAAAGAGCGGCTGCTCGCGGCCAACGGGGCCGACCTGGCCCGCATGGACAAGGCCAACCCGCTCTACGACAGGCTACGGCTAACGGCCGAAAGGCTCGACGCCATTGCCGCCGACATGCGCAACGTGGCCCTGCTGCCGTCGCCGCTGGGCCGCACGAGCCACGACCGCACACTGCCCAACGGGCTGCACATAAGGCGCGTCAGCGTGCCTTTCGGCGTCATCGGCATTGTATACGAGGCACGGCCCAACGTCACTTTCGACGTGTTCGCGCTATGCTTCAAGAGCGGAAGCGCCTGCATACTGAAAGGGGGGAAGGATGCCGACAGCTCAAACCGCGAAGGCGTGGCACTGATACACGAGGCACTGCAACGCCACGGGGTCGACACGGCCGCCGTGCAGCTGCTGCCCTCGACCCACGAAGCCACCGCCGAGATGCTCGGGGCCACCGGCTACATAGACCTGTGCATACCCCGCGGCGGGCGCAAGCTGATTGACTTTGTGCGCAACACGGCACGCATACCGGTGATAGAGACCGGGGCCGGGGTGGTGAACACCTACTTCGACGCCTCGGGAGACCTCGAGATGGGGCGGCGGATAGTGTGCAACGCCAAGACCAGGCGCGTCAGCGTGTGCAACGCCCTCGACTGCCTTATCGTCCACTCGGCGCGCACTGCCGACCTGCCGCAGCTGTGCGAGCCGCTGGCCGGAAAGGGGGTGATGCTCTACGCCGACGAGCGCGCCTACGCGGCGCTAAGCGGGCGCTATCCCGACAGACTGCTCTGCCACGCCACCACAGAGAGCTTCGGCACGGAGTTCATGGACTACAAGATGGCCATACGCACGGTAGACTCTGCCGACGAGGCCCTGCAGCACATAGCGACCTACGGCTCGGGCCACAGCGAGTGCATCATAACAGAAAGCGAAGCAGTGGCCGAGAGATTCAGGCGCAAGGCCGACGCGGCATGCGTATACGTCAACGCCCCAACAAGCTTCACCGACGGGGCGCAGTTCGGGCTGGGCGCCGAGATTGGCATAAGCACCCAAAAGCTGGGCCCGAGAGGCCCCATGGGACTGGAAGAAATCACCACCTACAAGTGGTTGATTGACGGACAGGGGCAGACAAGGCCGTAGGACGGGCTGCAGGCAAGCCACAGTAAACAACAGGAAACAACATTTAAACAGACAAGACATGAGAACATTCATCAACGTAGAAGACATCGGCGACCTTGGAAAGGCACTCGCCGAGGCACGCGAGATAAAGGACGACCGTTTCAAATTCCAGGCCCTTGGGAAGAACAAGACGCTCATGATGATTTTCTTCAACAACAGCCTGCGCACAAGGCTGAGCACGCAGAAGGCCGCAATGAACCTTGGCATGAACGTGATAGTGCTCGATGTCAACGCCGGGGCATGGAAACTGGAGACCGAGCGGGGCGTTATCATGGACGGAGACAAGAGCGAGCACCTGCTCGAAGCCATACCGGTGATGGGCTGCTACTGCGACATGATTGGCGTGCGCAGCTTCGCCGGGCTGCAAGACCGCGACTACGACTATGCCGAGACGGTGCTCAACCAGTTCATAAAATACAGCGGCAGGCCCGTGTTTGCCATGGAGACGGCCACCGTACACCCACTGCAGGCGTTTGCCGACCTCATTACCATCGAGGAACACAAGACGAAGAAGCGCCCCAAGGTGGTGCTGTCGTGGGCCCCGCATTGCAGGGCGCTGCCCCAGGCTGTGCCCAACTCGTTTGCGCAATGGATGAACGCGGCCGACGTAGACTTCGTGATAACCCACCCCGAAGGCTATGAGCTCGACCCGAAATTCACCGGCAACGCGCGCATAGAGTACAACCAGATGAAGGCTCTCGAGGGCGCCGACTTCGTTTACGCCAAAAACTGGAGCTGCCCCGGGGTGACCAACCCTGCCGACTACGGCAAGATACTGAGCCGCGACATGGGCTGGACCATCGACGCGGCGCACATGGCCGTCACCGACCACGGCAAGTTTATGCACTGCCTGCCGGTAAGGCGCGGCCTGATAGTAACCGACGACGTCATCGAAAGCCCCGACTCGCTGGTAATACCCGAGGCCGCCAACCGTGAGATTTCGGCCTCGGTGGTCATCAAGCGGATGCTCGAGAGCCTCTGACGCCACCGCAACCCAATACGAGTGCCCCGCATACCGCCGCCACGGCGTATGCGGGGCGCTTGCGCTCAAGCAAGGCCCGGGGGCGATGCTTCGCCACGCCTCATGGCCGATACGGCCTGTTTTGCAATGCGAAACGTGCCGTATTGACTGTCCAAACGGCACGTTTTGAGAGCCCGAACGGCCCGTTTTGCAACCTACTGCAAACCAGACCGTTAGCCTATCCATGCCCCGACCACACGCCAACAGGGCCGGAATATGCGGCAACCGCCGTCGGCGGACTGTTGGAAAACGCAGGCAAGGCCACCGGGCATCCGCCATGCTGCGAGCCGCGGCAAACGAAAAAATCATGGATTTTGCTTTGAACTTTCTCGCAGTTGAAGTATCTTTGTATAAGATAAGCGGCACTCGGAAGATTCAGAGCAAGCTCTATCTTCGCTCGCTGGCATTATCTTTGCATAAGATAAGCGGCACTCGGAAGATTCAGAACAAGCTCTATCTTCGCTCGCTGGCATTATCTTTGCATAAGATAAGCGGCACCCGGGCAATTGTGGGCAAGCTCACTTGCCGCTTTCTTGCAGCATCACTGCACCGCCAAACCGGCAGTGGCGGCACCGGCAGACGCGCCAGCCGCCACGGCATGGCCGCCAAAAGCCCACTTAACACACAGCTTATGGTTTCATTTGAAAACGATTATAACAACGGGGCACACCCAAAGGTGTTGCAACGACTGGTTGAGACAAACGAAGAGCGGACACTGCCCTACGGGGCCGACCAATTCTGCGAAAGCGCAAAGGCCAAGATAATGGCAGCCTGCGACGACGAAGACGCCGTGATATTCTTCCTGACCGGGGGCACGCAGACCAACGCCACCGTCATCGACTCTTTGCTCCGCCAATACGAGGGAGTGGTAGCCGCAGACAGCGGCCACATCAATGTGCATGAGGCAGGAGCCATAGAGTTCACCGGGCACAAGGTAATAACATTGCCCGGCCACGGGGGAAAGATGAGGGCGGAAGACCTGGATAAATACCTCGAAGACTTCAACAACGACGAAAACAACGCCCATTCGGTGTTCCCGGGCCTTGTCTACATCACCTTCCCAACGGAATTGGGAACCCTCTACAGCGCTGCCGAGCTCGACGCGATATACCGCATTTGCCGCCGCAACAACATACCGCTGTATGTCGACGGGGCGCGCCTGGGCTACGGTCTGGCCGCCGACGGCAACGACATCACGCTGCCCTACCTTGCCCGCCACTGCGATGCGTTCTACATCGGAGGCACCAAGGCAGGGGCACTATGCGGCGAAGCCGTGGTGTTCACGCACAGAAACGCCCCGCGCAACTTCTTTACCATACAGAAGCAACACGGGGCGCTCATGGCCAAGGGACGCCTGCTGGGCGCACAATTCGACGCCCTGTTCACCGACGGGCTTTATTTCGACATCTCGCGCCATGCCATAGACATGGCCAAGAGAATGCGCATGATGTTTGAAAAGAAAGGTTACCGCCTCTGGATTGACTCGCCCACCAACCAGCAGTTTGTGATAATAGGCAACGACGACGTTGAGCGCCTGTCGCGCGACGTGCTGTTCACCCATTGGGGAAAGGCCGGCGAAAACCACACCGTATGCCGCTTCGTGACGAGCTGGGCCACTACCGAGGCCGAGCTTGAGCAGCTGCAGTCACTGCTCTGACAGTCGGAAGCAGCGCACCGACGTGCCATCGTAGGTCTCGACAGCCAGCTCCACCGAGTCGGCACGCAACGAGGCGCAGCCTATGCTGACGTAAGTCTTCGACGAATAGTACTGCGGCACGCCTCCCTGGTCGTGGTAAAAGCGCAGGTAAGCGGTGCGAACCCCGGCCTGAGACACGCCGACGGAGTCGCACACAAGGCCCACGGTGTGCCTTGCCCCCTCCGGCCCGCCCTCGCCTACCTTTACGTAAAGCCCGATGTTGAGATACTTTCCCGACGGGCTGAGCCACACGCTCTCAAGGTCGACGGGGTCGGTGCGCACCGTGCCAAAAGCCGACGGAGGGTTTGGCCGCAGCACCGGCACCTGCACGATGCTCCTTGCCTGCACCGCCGTGCCGTCGGCATGGTCGTAATACAGTATGGCCCTGTATAGCGTGTCGGCCTTGTCGGCCCAGTCGGCGCTCAGCGGCTGCTGCATTACGAGCGAGTCGCCGCCGTCGGTGACGGCATAGTCTACGGCAGAGGCTTGCGACGTGTGCGCCTCGACAAAGTCGGCAGTGAGCAGCGAGTATTCGCCGTCGCCACTGTCGTAGCTGTCCACCTGGCAAGCAGCGAGCACGGTTGCCAGCAAAAATAGAATAGACTTATTAATCATAATAATGTGGAAACATTGCGGCGGCACCTTGCCTTTGGAGCGAGGTGCCGCCGCTGATGGTTCAAACTGTAGCTGCCAATGCCTCCCTGTTGTTGCGCACGGGGTTGGCATACATCCTTAGAATGCACTCGCGCAAGAACGGCTCGTCCTTGCCCTCAAGCTCAATCCTGGCCAGCTGCCCGCCCACGTAATCTTCAAACACACGGCGCTCGGCCTCGGTGAAATGCTCGCCGTAGCCCTCGCCGGGCCACAATGTGTCGGCAGCCACATAGTTGCCGGCATACAGCCTGTAGTTGCTGTGAATGGCACGGTCTATGTGCCTGGCCACAGTGTCGAACAGCTCGCCCTTAGGCATGGCCGGGTCGAGCGTGTCGAGGAACGCGTCGATGCACGTCGAGCAGTGGTAGTGTATGCGCCCCTTGCGGCCCATGATGCCCGTCTGCATGCTCATCACGTCGTCGGCCTTGGTCTTCTTCCACCCCGGCACGTCGCGCCTGAGCTGGAACTCCATGGCCTTGAGATAGTCGCACGGGTCGTATTCATACGAAATGGCCAGCGGCACGATATGCAGTTGCCGCAGCCTGTCGATGGCAGAGCCGTCGCCCCCCATGGCCATCATCTTGAGCACAGACGGCTGTGTGCGGTCGTCGCTGTCCTTGGCCCGGCCCTCGCGCTGCGCAATCCAGATGTTGTCGTGCTTGCGGGCAATCACGTAGTGCATGTAGTCGGCCATGCGCTTGCTGCTGGCAAGCATCTCCCTGAGCCCGGCGCTGCGCTCTACGATGAACGACTTGTTAAGCCTCACGAGGTCTTTTATCCACGGAGCGGCCAGCAGGTTGTCGCCTATTGCAATCTCGCAAGTGGTCCCGAAGCCAGCGTCAATCAAGAGCATGTCGAGCAACGCCGAGTCGAGCACGATGTCGCGGTGGTTGCTCACGAAGGTGTAGCGGCCGGCCCTGTCGACAGCCGAGCAGTCCATGTCGCACCCGTCGCTGGCAGTCTTGACAAGCCTCTTGAGGAAACCATAGCAGAACTTCACCTGGAAGTCGAGGCACGACTTGCACTTCCTCACTTCCCCGGCCAGCGCCTCGAAGGGCACTCCCGGCACGGCTGCGGCCAGCACAGCCCTGAACTGCCCGTCGGCCAGCAGCCTGTCGTACGCTTCAGGCAGCTCTTCGGGCTCAAACGGCCTTATGGCGTCATAGCGCCTCAACTCATCATCCATGGCAGAATAAAGTGTTTGGGCCGGCCTCCGGTGGGCAGCCGGCGCGTTGTTGGCTTAATTAAACTGGTTCTCGACAATCTCCGTGAGCACTTCGGTCATGGTCATGCCGGCGGCACGCACCTGCTGCGGTATGAAGCTCGTGGCGGTCATGCCCGGCGTGGTGTTTATTTCAAGCATGTATATCTTGTCTACCTCTTTGCCGTCCTTGCCCGGCCCGCGGCCTATGATGTAGTCTATGCGGATGATGCCGTTGCAGTGCAGTATGTCGTAGATGTGGCTTGTGAGCTCCCTCACGCGGCGCGTGGTGTCCTCGCTGAGGCGCGCCGGGGTTATCTCCTGCACCTGCCCGTTGTACTTGGCGTCGTAGTCGAAGAACTCGTTCTTCGTCACCACCTCGGTAGCGGGCAGCACCACCGACCGCTCACGCGTCTTGTAGCATCCCACCGAAATCTCCGTGCCGTTGATGCAGGCCTCGACCATCACCTCCGGGCTCTCGAGCATGGCCTTGCGTATGGCCGGTGCCAGCTGGTCCTTGTTCTTCACCTTTGATATGCCGAAGCTGCTTCCGTCGGCTGCCGGCTTCACGAAACAGGGCATGCCGATGCGTGCCTCCACCTCGTCGTCGCTCACAAGCTCCTCGTAGCCGCTGCGTATGAGCAGGCTGTCGGCCACGAGCACGCCGTAGCCGCGCAGATACTGGTTGAGCACGAACTTGTCGAAGGTCATCGCCTCGACAAGAACGCCGCTCGTGGAGTAAGGTATTCCAATCAGGTCGAAGTAGCCCTGGAGCACTCCGTTCTCTCCCGGCGTGCCGTGAATGGTTATGTATGCATAATCGAAGAGCACGGCTTTACCGTCTTTCACAAACGAGAAGTCATTGCGGTCGATGGAGGCCGTGGTGCCGTCGCCGAGGTCGACGTGCCAGTCGAGGCCCTTCACGTCTACTATATATACATTGTATCGTTCCTTGTCGAAGAATGAGTAAAGCCCTTGCGCGGAGCGCATGGACACATCGTGTTCCGACGAATCGCCACCGCAAACGATGGCGATGTTTCTCTTTATTTGTTTCATCGTTATATTGTTGTTATGTCATTGTTAGCGTTCATATACCTGCGCCACCTGTCAACAAGCTGCTCCATGTCGGCGGGCAGCTCCGAGGTGAAGTCCATCTGCCGCCCTGTGCGGGGGTGGACGAAGCCCAGCGTGCGCGCGTGCAGCGCCTGGCGCGGGCACAGCTTGAAGCCGTTGGCCACAAACTGGCGGTAGCTGCCCGTGCGCTCGCCGCGCAGAATCTCGGTGCCCCCATACCGTTCGTCGCCGAATAGCGGGTGGCCCTCATGCCTCATGTGCGCCCTTATCTGGTGCGTGCGCCCTGTCTCGAGGATGCACTCCACGAGAGTGACGTAGCCGAAGCGTTCCATCACGCGCCAGTGGGTGACGGCTGCCTTGCCCACTTCGGAGCCCGGGGGGAACACGGCCATGCGCAGCCTGTCCTTGGGGTCGCGCCCGATGTTGCCCTCTATGGTGCCTGTGTCGGCGGTGAAGTTGCCCCACACGAGGGCGTTGTAGCTCCGGTGGGTGGTCTTGTTGTAGAACTGTGCGCCGAGCGATGTCTTTGCCTCGGGCGTCTTGGCCACCACCAGCAGTCCGCTGGTGTCTTTGTCGATGCGGTGTACGAGCCCCACCTGCGGGTCGTTGGGGTCGTATGAGTCGAGCCCGCGCAGATGCCAGGCCACGGCATTGACGAGCGTGCCGCTGAAATTGCCGCACCCGGGGTGCACCACCAGGCCCGCCGGCTTGTTTATCACCATGAGGTCGTCGTCTTCATACACCACGTCGAGCGGAATGTCCTCAGGCTCTATGGTGGTGTCGTAGTGCGGGCGGTCGAGCATCAGCGTCACCACCTCGCCCGGCCTGACCTTGTAGCTGCTCTTCACCGGGCGCCCGCCAACGTGGACGAAGCCCGCGTCGGCGGCTTTCTGTATGCGGTTGCGGCTTGAGTGCTGCAGTTTCTCGAAGAGGAACTTGTCGACCCTCACCGGCGCCTGCCCGCGGTCCACCTCTACGCGGAAGTGCTCGTAGAGCTGCCCCTGCTCCGCCCCGGCGTCGCCATCGGGCTCCTGTCCCGGCTCAAGGTAGTCTATCTCGTCGTCGAATGTCATTGCGCTCCCTCCTTCCCTGCCTCCGCCTGGGTGGCGATGCCGCCCTGGGCCTGCGTCTCGCCGGCCTGTTCGCCCACCACCTCAAAGTCGTCTTCGCCGCCGTAGGTCACTGTCACCTCGGCCGGGTCTACATAATTTATGTCCATCAGGCTGTCGTCATATGTGCCGCTTCCCACCATCAGCGTCAGCGGCACGTCGATGGGCACGCGGTCGCCCATGCCTACCCGCCGTCCGCGGGCCTTTATCCCGTACACCCAGTCCTTTTCGCCTGTCACCTCCTCGGGCGGCGTCAGGCGGAAGCCCATGGCCTTAAGCCGGGCCTCGGCCTCGCGCACACTGCTGTTGTCGGCTATGTCGGGTATCGTCAGCGTGGGCGTCGACTCCGAGTTGACCGTAAGGTAAACCATGCGGCCCGACTTCACGCGCGCGCCCCCTATGGGCGTCTGCAGCAGCACGCAGTCGGCGGGCATGCGCTTGTTGTAGCCGGTGTCGGCCACAGCCACCCTCAGCCCGTTGCTCTCTATCAGCGCCTGGGCCTCGTTGAAGCCCATGCCCCTGACGTTGGGCACAGGTATCTCCTCGCCGTGGTGGGTGTAGACATCGAGGCCGTACTTCACCCCGAAGCACAGCGCCGCCACCACCACAGCCATGGCCAATAGGTTGCCCCAGAGCCGCCTGTCGAGGAACTTGCCGAAAAACTCTTTTGACTTCATTGCTTGATATCTGTGTCATTGCCGTGACTTCACTTGCCGTTGGCCCGCACCTCACGGCCTGTGCTGCCGGCCATCAACCCGCATGAGCCTTGCCGGCGGGCCACCGGGGCCGTTGCCCCCGCCGCCTCCGTCGCTCACGGCTTGCATCATGCAAAGATAATGCTTTTGGTTCTGACAGCAAAACAATTGGCTGTTTTTGTGCCTCGGCGGCTGCCAAAAGGGCGTGGCCGGGTTGTGCGGGAGCGCCCCGGTGGCCGGCATCGCCGCCGCGGGCAGCCCCACGGGTAGTGGCCGCAGCCTTACGTCGGGCCGGATTGGGGCATGCGATGTTGGAAACAAATATTGACAAATGGGCACTGCGGCCACCCGCCGTTGCCAAATGGCCCGTATTGGCTTGCGAAACGGCATCCGCCACCCTCCCGAACGGCCTGTTGCGGCGGGCCAAACGGCAGCCGCCGGCAAGCCCCTGGCGGCGAGGGGGTTGGCCGCCAACAAAAAAAACGCGACACAAAGGGGACACCCGACAAACATAGGGGGCTTTTTAGGAGTTAGGGAGTTAGGGAGTAAAGGAGTTAAGACAATAGTATTCGACTGTCTTCCTGCAACACCTTACCAATGCTCCCAGAGATTCCATGTTTCCAAAACTATTGTCTGTACTCCTGTCTCCAGCCTCCCGTCTCCAAAATAACCCCCAAAAACTATTGTCTTAACTCCTTTACTCCCTAACTCCCTAACTCCCACAAAGCCACTGGATTTATCTGGCGAGCCACAAAGGCCCCGTCTGCGGCGGCCGCCGTCAGGCAGGCGAGCCACCACGGGCGCCCCCTTGCGCCACGGCACAAAAAAGCCGAAGTGGAGCAAAGGCACACGCCCATGCTCCACTTCGGCAGCCAGCCGGAGCGGCCCCGGCTGCGGCCCACGGACTGTTATTTTCCGTGGTGCTCGTCAGAAACGGTCAGCTTCTTGCGGCCCTTGGCGCGGCGTGAAGCCAGCACGCGGCGGCCGTTCTTTGTTGACATTCTCTCGCGGAAACCGTGCTTGTTCACTCTCCTTCTGTTGTGAGGCTGAAATGTTCTTTTCATCGTCCTTATTTTTATTTATTGTTATTATTCGTACACTTTGGGGTGCAAAGGTAGTCATTTTTTTCGAACCCACAAAACTTTGGGCCTTTTTTAGCCAAAACTTTTGCCATAAGCCCGCTCTTTTGTGCCCGCGAGGTGGCGCGTGGCATCAAAAAACGCAAAAATTCCTTTGCTGTTAACTTGATTTTCAGTAACTTTGCAGCCGCTTAGGAAAGTTTAAACGAAACAGTAAAACAATAAAAACAATGATTAACTCACAGGAAATTAAGAAAGGCACCTGCATACGCCTGGACAACCAGGTGTGGGTATGCATCGACTTCCAGCACGTAAAGCCCGGCAAAGGCAACACCGTGATGCGCACCAAGCTGAAGAACGTCACCGACGGCCGTGTGCTCGACCGTACCTTCCAGGTAGGCTTCAAGCTTGAGGACGTGCGCATAGAGCGCCGCCCCTACCAGTATCTCTACGAGGATCCCACCGGCCGCATATTCATGAACCAGGAGACCTTCGAACAGATACCCATCGCCAACGACCTTGTAATAGGCAGCGAGTACATGAAAGAGGGCGACGTGGTCGAGGTTGTCACCGACACTACCGACGGTACCATACTCTACGCCGAGATGCCCGTGAAGACCAACCTGCGCGTGTCCCACAGCGAGCCCGGCATCAAGGGCGACACGGCCACCAACGCCACCAAGCCCGCCACGCTCGAGACAGGCGTCGAGATACGCGTGCCGCTGTTCATCAACGAGGGCGACCTCATACAGGTTGACACCCGCGACGGCAGCTACCTCAGCCGCGTGAAGGAATAAGGCTGCGCCACGGCGCGACATATACCGCCCGCCACCACAGGCACGGCGGCACTCATGGCAATGCACAATCCATAATCTGCCGATTATGCGGATTATGGGCTGTGCATTTTCAGGATAAGGGCAGGGCCCAAAGCGCGGGCCCGCCCACCACCACAACCCTAAAGCCCGGCGCCAAGCCGACCAACAGACATGACTAACTGCGAATACTCCATCATCGTACCCGTATACAACCGCCCCGACGAAGTGGCCGAGCTGCTCGAGAGCCTCACCGCGCAGACAGTGAAAGACTTTGAGGTCATAATAGTGGAAGACGGCTCCGAGCGCGACTGCCGGGCTGTGGCCGAGCAGTATGCCGGCAAGCTCGACGTCAGATACTTTGCCAAGAAGAACTCCGGGCCGGGGCCCAGCCGCAACTACGGCGCCGAGCGCGCCAAGGGCGAGTGGCTCATAGTGCTCGACTCAGACGTCGTGGTGCCGCCGGGCTACCTGCAAGCCATTGCCGACGAACTGGCCTCCGCGCCGGCCGACGCCTTTGGCGGGCCCGACCGCGCCCACCCGTCGTTCACCGACACGCAGAAAGCCATAAGCTACTCGATGACAAGCTTCTTCACCACCGGGGGCATACGCGGCGGCAAGAAAAAGCTCGACAAGTTTTACCCAAGGTCGTTCAACATGGGCGTGCGCCGCGATGTCTACCTGCGGCTCGGGGGCTTCTCGAAGATGCGCTTCGGCGAAGACATCGACTTCAGCCTGCGCATTGTCGGGGCGGGATGCCGCTGCCGCCTGTTCCCCGGGGCATGGGTGTGGCACAAGCGTCGCACCGACATGCGCAAGTTTTTCCGCCAGGTATACAACAGCGGCATAGCCCGCATCAACCTGCAGAAGAGGCACCCGGGCTCGCTCAAGCTCGTCCACCTGCTGCCCACGGTGTTCACGGTGGGCGTAATGGCCCTCTTGCTGACGTCGGCCGCCGGCAGGCTGCTCATGCACTACGACGACCCGCACCGCTGGTACTGGCTCTGCGCCGCGCCGTGGCTGCCCATACTGGCCTACTGCGCCATCATAGCGGCCGACTCGGCCGTGCGCAACAGGAGCCTGAAGATAGGGCTACTGTCGGTGGGCGCCGCCTTCGTGCAGCTCATGGGCTACGGCTTCGGATTCATCGAGGCATGGTGGAAGCGGTGCATATTGGGCAAAGACGAGTTCCAGGCTTTCGAGCGCAATTTCTACAAATAGCCACGCAGGCCGGGCAAGCAAGGGCATGGGAAACAACAACGACAACACCCCACGGGACGAGGCACGGCCCAGGCTCACCATAGCCGACTGGGCCGAAGACGACAGGCCGCGCGAGAAGCTGGCACTAAGGGGGCCGGCGGCACTGTCGAACGCCGAGCTGCTGGCCATACTCATAGGCTCGGGCTCGGCGGGAGAAAGCGCTGTGGAGCTGACCAAGAGAGTGCTCAACGACTGCCGCAACAACCTCAACACGCTCGGCAAGCTCTCGATTGCCGAGCTGACACGGTATAAAGGCATGGGGCCGGCCAAGGCCATCACGATACTCGCGGCATGCGAACTGGGCAAGCGGCGACAGATGGAGAAAGCCGAGGAACGCCCCGACCTCGGGTCGGCCACTGCCATTTACAACCACCTGCACCCGCTCATGCAGGACCTCGACACCGAAGAGGCCTGGATACTGCTGATGAACCAGAACTTCAAGCTGATAAAGCGCGAGCGCATATCGCACGGCGGCATAAGCGAGACGGCCGTCGACGTGCGCATCATCATGCGCGAGGCGCTGCTCAACAACGCCACCGTGGTGGCGCTGGCCCACAACCACCCGAGCCAGAGCCCGAGGCCGAGCAAAGACGACGACAGGATAACGCAAAAGCTCAACGACGCCTGCGGCACCATGCGCATATTCTTTGCCGACCACGTGATAATAACCGACGGACGCTACTACTCATACCGCGAAGAGGGACGGCTGTGATGCCACCCGCAACATCACGGCCAAAAGCCACGTTAACTTTATTTAATCCAAGACGAAGCAAGCATCGCACGCAAACAGAGTTATATAGGCAGATGACAATGACAAAAACGACACTGACATGAAAAAAATTGCAACAGCCCTGTTAAGCGTGTGGCTCTTGGCCACGGCCGCCACACTGCAGTCGTGCGACAACGACGACGATGACTACTACATCTATCCCTACGCCAGGCCCACGGCCATTGTGACCGTGAAGCCCAACGCCGACAACTCTTCGTTCTACCTGCAGGTGGACGACTCGACAACGCTCATACCGACCAACATGAAGGTGTCGCCCTTCGGCAACAAGGAGGTGAGGGCGCTGGTAAACTGCACACCGACGGAAAACCCTACGGCCCACCAGGGGCAAACGGTGACCATAAACTGGATTGACAGCATACTGACCAAGCCCACCGTTGCCAACCTTGCCGAGAAAAACGACTCGGCCTACGGCAACGACCCCGTGGAGATAGTAAACAGCTTCGAGACCGTGGCCGAAGACGGCTACCTCACGCTGCGCTTCCGCACACGGTGGGCCTCGGGCAGGCCGCACAGGGTGAACCTGGTGCACCGCACCGACGTCAACACCCCATACCTGCTGCAGTTCTACCACGACGCGGCCCCCGAGTCGGCCGCAGGCCCCGTGGCCGACGGACTCGTGGCGTTCAGGCTCGACAGCACGTTCAACGAACCTGACACGACAATAAACATCACGCTACAGTGGAACTCATACAGCGGCACAAAGACGCACACGTTCAAGTATAAGCCGCGGAAAGACTGACACCGCCCTAAAGAAAAAGTGAGCACACCCTACGAGAACACAAAGGAAGACAGCGAACAGAACCTGGCCAACGGTCTGCGCCGGGGCGACACCACAGCCGTGGCACGCTTCTACACCATGCACGCCCCGTACCTCGCCGGGGTGTGCTCACGCTATGTGGCCTCACCCGACGACACCAAGGACGTGTTCCACGACGCCATGGTAAAGATAATGCAACACGCCGGGGAATTCAGCTACAGGGGGCCGGGCTCGCTCAGGTCATGGGCAACACGAATAGTGGCCAACGAGGCCGTCAACTTCCTGAGGGCAAGGCGAAAGACCGACTTCGCTTCGCTTGACAACATGCCGGACACACCCGACGAACCGACGCCCGACGTGACGGAAATAACACCTGAAGAAATACACAGCTTGATACGCAAACTGCCCGACGGCTACCGCACGGTGTTCAACCTCTACGCCATCGAGGGCAAGTCGCACCGCGAAATAGCCAACATGCTCGGCATCAAGGAAGCATCATCGGCATCTCAATACCACAGGGCAAGGAACATGCTTGCCCACATGATACACGAATATCGACAACAACGACAACAATGAAGCTCAGCCCATGAACCACGACTGGACAGACGACATACGCGACAAGCTCGCCAATTACACCGAAGAGCCGCCCACCATCGACCCGGCACTGCTGCGCAGCCAGATGGTGCACGCCGCGCATACGGCACGGATGAAGACGACACTGGCCTGGGGCAGAAGGCTCGTTGCCGCCGCAGCCATCGCTGCCATTGCGCTGCCACCGGCCATGACGCTGCTCACAAGGCAGGGCGACACCACCCCGCCAACCGCGGGCCGGGGGGCTGACATGGTGAAAACGGCGACCACCGCCAGGCCCGACAAGGCCCAACCCACGACGGGGCTGAACACCACGGCCGACCAGGCCGAGCCTAAGCCCCTGATGGCCTTGGCGGGCACCAGGCGCAGACCGGAAGCGGCCCAAGAGGGCCGAGCCCAGGCCGAGCCCGCCGAAACTAACGCGGCGGCCCCCACCCCCACCGACGGCACGGCACAGGTGGCAACACCGCAACAAGAGACGCAACAGCACGACAAGCGGCAGCAGCACGCCGCCAGGCAGCCACAGCCATACGGCCTCACGCAAGAGCATGGACTAACGCCACGAAGGCAACGCCTGAGGGCCGCACTGGCCATGGGTTCGTCGACAACGACCACGGGCGCCACCACGGCACTGCCGGCACTGCTGGCCAAGGCCGACCCGATAGGATGGCACGCGGCACAGTTTAGGGGCGACAACAGCCTGCCCACCCTGGCGCAAGACAACCCCACGACAACGAGCGTGAGCCACAACCAGCCCATAACAGCTTCGGCAAGCCTCAACTACCGCATAAACGACCGGTGGAGCGTAAGCGCCGGACTGTCATACAGCTACCAGCGCTCCGAGCTCACCGCCATAGGCGACAACTACGCAGCCCAGACCACCCGGCGACTGCACTATGTGGGGGTGCCGATAGCTGCCAGCTACACCTTTTGGGCCAACAAGCACTTCGGCGTATATGCCACAGCAGGCGGAATGGTCGAGAAGATGGTGAGCGGGCGCGACGAGACCAGCACCAGCGTAGACGGCGCAGAGCAGTCGACCACACGCGACAAGGTGACCATAAAGCCGCTGCAGCTGTCGGCAAATGCCGCCATCGGCGCCGAGTGGCGGTTTGCGCCACGGTTGGCCATATACGCCGAACCGGGCATAAGCTACCATTTCGACAACGGCAGCAACGTCACTTCGTTCTATTCTGACAACCCGCTCGCATTCAGCCTCAACGTCGGACTGAGGTTCGACGTCAACAAATAAACCTTGGTGGCCAACCACAACGACAAGCGAAGCACACCAAACAATACCGCCAACTGACGACAAAGCACATCAGATGTCTGTTGCAAAGAGCGCAACAATTTTCCACCGCCACAACCCGAGGGCCTCTCACCAACGGCCACCGGGTTGTGGCTTGATTTTTCCTGCAATCCCGGCCGAGACAACGGAAAGCGGCAGGCGCCATACCACACTGCCGCAGGGCGACGTTGCCGGCGTCAGTTAGCCGTTAGTTCGCAAAAACAGGTTAAAAACCGGCAAGCCAAGCAACCGGTGCTTGGCAATGCCGAACAAATGCATTAACTTTGCAGGAAATTATTTTCCACGATGTAAAAACAACTCACTATACACCACAAAACCACCCACGGGCCTATTCAAGTCCGGTGTATAGACCGTTTTACACGCAAACAACACTTACACATCTTAATCCCAACAAACAACCATGAGCTTGCAAGTTCAAGGGGTGGCATATGTCCACCCCGACAAAGAGCCCCTGTTCCAAAACATAAGTTTCACTGTTCAACAGGGCGAAAAATGCGCAATCATCGGAAACAACGGCATAGGCAAGTCAACGCTATTGTCAATAATGGCCGGCAAGACGGCCTGTGCCGCCGGCACGGTGGCATGCGACAGCACACCCTACCTCATACCGCAACATTTCGGCCAGTACGACAGCATGACCGTGGCCGAAGCCTTAGGCGTGGCAGAAAAGCTGGCTGCCATGGAGGCAATACTCGGCGGACAGGGCACGGAGCACGACTTCACTCTGCTAAACGACGAGTGGGACACAGAAGACCGGCTGGCGGAAGCGTTCGCCCGATGGCACCTCAACGGCATGTCGCCCTGCACGCCGATGGGAAAACTCAGCGGAGGCGAAAAGACCAAAGCGTTCCTGGCCGGGCTGAATGTTTTTCAACCGTCGGTCGTATTGATGGACGAGCCTACCAACCACCTCGACGCAACAGGCAGGAGCCTGCTCTACGAGTTTGTGAGCCAGACCAACCGGACGGTGGTCGTGGTAAGCCACGACAGGACGCTGCTCGACATGATGCCCGCTATATATGATATGTCTGCCTCTGGGATGAAATACTATCCCATGAGTTACAACATGTACAAGGAAACGGTTGACGCAGAAAACGCCGTCAAGGCCGCACGCCTGCAAAACCGGCAGAAGGAACTGAAGAAAGCCGAGATGTCGGCACAACGGGCCATGGAGCGCCAACAAAAGCACGCATCAAGGGGTGAGAAGCTAAGCGCGAAGAAATGCGTGGCCCGAATAGCCATGGGCAACATGCGCGACAAATCGGAGGCCTCGGCGTCAAGGCTCAACAAGATGCAAAAGGAAAAGCTGGCGGCCATGAAGCAGGACCTTAACGCGGCACAAACCGAACTGCACAAACTGCCGGAAATGAAACTGGACATTGGCAACCATGCCAGCCAACAAACTGCTGGTGGAAACAACAGACGTAACATTCGGATATCCCGGCCGGGAACCATTGTGGCAACGCTCGCCATTGAGCATATCCTTATACAGCGGCGAGCGCGTATGGCTCCGGGGTGACAACGGATGCGGCAAAAGCACCTTGATAAAGCTGTTGACCGGCGCATTGAATCCCACAAGCGGCAATGTGCGCCGAAGCCAAACGCTAAACATTGTATGCCTCGACCAGGAGTATTCTTTGATTGATGACAAACAGACTGTTTACGCACAGCTTGAGGCTTACAACGGAAAGAGACCTGAGCACGAACTGAAAATGCTATTGAACCGTTTCTCGCTGACGGCGGCGTCGTGGAACAAGAAATGCGCCTTTCTAAGCGGCGGCGAAAGAATGAAGCTGGCATTATGCTGCCTGCTTGTATGCGAGGATGCCCCTGACATGATAATCGCAGACGAGCCTACCAACAACATCGACATATCAAGCATGGATGTGCTGGCCGCCACACTGAGTACCTATACCGGAACGCTGCTCATTGTAAGCCACGACAAACAGTTCATTCAAGACATAGGCATCGACCGAACCATAAGCATCAGACAGGAAGCCGCAGGGCCGGGACATCCCTACCACCATATAGGCAATGAGCGTGGTGCAGGGGGTGTCACGGCCTTATTCCATGCCGCCACGACACCCGTGAATCATCCATCCACAACCTTCGACGCCATGACGGCAAGATTTACCTGTGAAAATACATTGTCCACTACCCTGCTTGGCGAATGCCCCCTGAAGCTGGCTTGGTCTTATCAACATCGGGCTTGAGTTGGACTACCAAGGCAGAAGCACGTGATTGCGGAATAGCATAGACGGCTATGAGAAGAAGCAAACGGGGCAATCTATAAGGCAACGTAAGTAGAATACAAACATGCCGGGCTCTTCAATCGTAAAACTATAGTGGTCGTTTTGATGCCAAATGTAATTCAGAAATCACAATTATACAGATTTTCAATAGCAAATTGCCTGAATAAACTTATATTTGCAATCACAACATTAGCCTAAACAATCCATGAGCAGAGCCGTTATTACGCTGCGCACCGACACCTTGACCCACCCACGGCTGGGTTGGCACTTGCTGTGGATGCTGCACATGGCATTTTTCCTTTGTTTGCTTTCCGCCAATGCTTGCGCCTCCAAGGAAAAGATTGAAGGCAGCCGGATGGAAACAGACGGAGAATGGCGTTACGGCTATGACAAGGACGGTAATCTCGTGGAGCGCTACAAAGGAAGCGGCAAATGGTGGGATGCCAAGCGTGAGCACTGGAAGTACGCATGGAACGATTTCGTTAAGCCAAATGAGCAAAGCGGAACTTATTCAGGCTTTGCCATGGCAAGAAATCGCATTCTTAAGAACCAAAACGGAAGTCTTGCGGGCGTGCAGCGTCCCGACAGACACGGGCATTGGGTGGAGTTCACTTATGATGCCCTTGGCAGACGACTGAGCAAATCGGCATCTGATCGGACCAACTGGCTGTGGAACGGGAACGTACCGCTGCACGAATGGACGAGCGGACAACGTTATGAGGACAAGGGCTGGAAACCTTATGAGGAAGACTTCAAGACATGGATTTTTGAAGAAAACAGCTTTGTACCGTTGGCTTTGTTGCAGGACGGTCATACTTATTCCATCATGACCGACCATTTGGGTACCCCTACGGAGATGTACGATGAGAACGGTGAGGAAGTATGGTACAGACGGCTTGATCTGAACGGGAAGATTATCAAGGAGGAATGCCATAGAAGAACTTCCTACTATAAGAATGTAACGGTGCCGTTCCTCTTCCAAGGTCAGTATTATGACTACGAGACCGAGTTGGCATACAACCGTTTCAGATACTATTCCCCTGCTATGGGGTGTTATATCTCACAGGATCCGATAGGATTAGCTGGGAACAATCCAACGCTGTATGGATATGTTAAGAATACAAATTATTGGCTGGATGTTTTTGGATTAAAGAAGGATAACAACAAACGAATTACACCAATAATATTAGGAGATGGATATAGAGCAAGAAAAGATTCGTTCAATGGAAAAGGAGGAGAAGCCGATTTTGAAATACATATTTATAAGGAATGTAGAAATGGAAAAATAACAGAAATTGGAATAATAGATTCCAACGGTGTGTGGAAGAACAAGCATGGACATGATACGAATAACATGCCCAAACTGCCAGAAAATGTAAAAAAGAAACTGAAAACTTATCATAAATAATATGTTTAGAATTAGAAAAAATAAAGGCATTTGGAATTTTAATAATTATATGGAATATATTGAATCGGTAAAAGATTCTATACCAATTGGTATCAGAGATTTTGTTACTGATGAGAAGAGATATGTATTTTATGGAAAAGATACATTATATGATGCTCAGCTAATTAGTATTCAATTCCGCAAAAATGGGATATGTATTCTTTGGGTGTCTCCTTATTATGATAGGACATACAAATTTGTATTTAAGGAGATTTCAAAGTTGGTAATGAATGCTGTTCCTGATAAATTAACGTCACTTCTTATCCATGAATTTGCTGTAAAGGATAAGGACATCTATAACTATAGATTTTTATTCTTTTGTGGAACGGAAATAAGAATATCATGCTCAAAAATCAATATTTATGAACAGTGCATAACCGAAAGTCTGAAAAAGCAGCTTATGTCTCGATTACAGATGTTCGATGAGAATGTGGGGAAGTCTGGTACAAATGACCTGATATGAACGAGAAAATTATCAAGGAGGAATTCCATAGAAGGACTTCCTACTATAAGAACGTTACAGTACCGTTCCTCTTCCAAGGGCAGTACAATGACTATGAGACCGAGTTGGCATACAACCGATTCAGGTATTATTCTCCTGCTATGGGATGTTATATCTCACAGGACCCGATTGGATTATTGGGTGGTTTTCGTTTGTATGATTACGTCAAAAACACAAATACTTGGATAGATGTTTTGGGGTTATTCCCGGTAGAAAAGCTTGCTGATTCATCAGTTCGAACAAAATCATCGTACCAAGGAGCTACAATTTATAAAATAACTAAAAAGGTTGAATTAGATGGTGTGAAATTTCAAAAAGGAGACTATTATTATTTAGATAACTTACATAAAGATCATATTGAAACTTTTAGTAAGAATGATGTTTCTAAAGGGGTGTTTAATCTCTATGGTACTTATAATGACAGAAAAAGTGAAAAAGCAAAAAAAAGAAAAGAACCTGGATATAGAGGGTAGAACTATATCACCTGTAAAAGCTGTAAAAATAATTCACAGTAATGCAAGCTTAGAAGAAGTTTCTTTTTTATTTAAACTATCTTATAAACATCGGTTTAATAAAAAGAAATTTCAAGATGTATTGCGTTCACTTAAAGTTTTGTGTGCTTGTGATATAAAAGAACTTTGTGGTATAGAAATAAATGGGCTGTTGAAAGATATATTTCAAATAAATAGAATTTCTCTGATTTTGGCAGTAAGTTTTTTCAATAAAGCAGATAGATATGTAGTATGTAATATAAAAGAGCATGATTTATTGGACTATATAAGTGAAATAGATGATGCTATCTTTTTATTGTTTAATAGATTATCAGATGTTCGTAATCTTCCAAATAAGCTTAACATATAAATTATCTTCTATTTTAATCTTGAAATTGTGTGGTAGGAATGGCCTTTAAGTTTATACAAAAGGTTTCAAAGAAATTACTCTTTTAGGAAGAAGATTTTGTACCTTTGGCATTGATGCAGGACGGTCATACCTACTCGATCATAACGGACCATTTAGGTACCCCTACTGAGATGTACGATGAGAACGGTGAGGAAGTGTGGTACAGACGGCTTGATATGAACGGGAAGATTATCAAGGAGGAATGCCATAGAAGGACTTCCTACTATAAGAACGTAACGGTTCCTTTCCTCTTCCAAGGGCAGTATTATGACTACGAGACAGAGTTGGCATACAACCGATTCAGGTACTACGACCCAAGTACAGGCACATATATAAGTCAAGACCCGATAGGGTTAGCGGGCGGTAATCCGACCCTGTATGGGTATGTGTTTGATAGTAATACACAGATTGACCCATTTGGATTGGATTGTAAAGTTAAATCTAAGCCACAAAACCACCACCCGATTCCAAAATTTTTAGGAGGTAATAAAAAAACAATTTTTTAGCAAACTCCCAAAAGATATACACAAAGAATTTCATAGTTTACTTAATCAGAAACTAAAGCAACGCGGTTTGCCATTACCAGATAGAGGTCCTAAAGGAAGTGCTGCACTTTGGGATAGATATATGGCAAGTAATCCAGGCTCTCAACGAAAAGCATTTGATGCAGTGTTAGATGCTGCTCGAGAAATTGATTTTAAGCACGGAACGGATATAACGAGTAAATTTTGGGAAAAATAATAAACGGAAGTTTTAAAGTAACGTGAGTTCGACGAATTCAAAACAAAGCAAGCTGTGTGTCAAATGTACGTTGTACATTGATACACGGCTTTTTGGGAAACATGCAGTACGCCGCAATCGCCCCGAGTATGTTTACGATGAAATTGTTAAAGCTTCTGTGTCTTGAATGCTCCACTTGCGCAATGTTTTTCAATTCATCGTTT
>ERZ773136.341-NODE-341-length-54259-cov-4.051694_pt1 | contig 54259 bp, 42 predicted proteins | sample MGYA00580855_ERZ773136 | MGnify/ENA primary metagenome ERZ773136 (study PRJEB29015, sample SAMEA2737860) | human gut metagenome | biome: human gut; feature: human-associated habitat; material: faeces | place: China | collected 2012 ... | reverse complement strand
ACAGCCAAGCGCGATGATGATCGGCGTGATCTGCACACTGGACAAAATGCGGTCAAGACGGGATTTTTCGACGTTTAATATTTTGCCGCGCATCGGGAGAATGGCTTGGAACTTGCTGTCACGGCCGTCTTTTGCCGTACCGCCTGCGGAATCACCCTCGACAAGGAACAGCTCGGTGTCCTCCATGGAGCGGTTCTGGCAGTCGGCAAGCTTGCCGGGAAGTGTTGTCCCTTCGAGCGCCGTTTTGCGGCGCGTTAATTCACGTGCTTTTTTGGCGGCTTCTCTGGCGCGCGATGCGGCAAGTGCCTTTTCGATGATAATTTTACCGGTTGCCGGATTTTCCTCCAGATATGCCGTTAAACGCTCGGTCATGAGCGCTTCGACGAACGGACGGATATCGGCGTTGCCGAGCTTGCTCTTGGTCTGACCCTCGAACTGCGCTTCGGGCAGCTTGACGTTGATGACCGCGCAAAGACCGTCGCGCACATCCTCGCCCATGAGGTTCTTGTCATCGGCTTTGAGATAGCCGAATTTGCGCGCATAGTCGTTTAGAATTTTGGTGAGTGCGTTTTTGAAGCCGGTCTCATGCGTACCGCCCTCCATGGTACGCACATTGTTGGCAAACGAGAAGATCGTCTCATCGTATTTGTCGTTGTACTGCAAGGCGATCTCACAAGAGGTATCGTCCTTTTTGCCGGAAACGTAAATGACGTCCTCATGCAAGAGATTGGCGTGCTTTTTGGCGTTCAAATGCTCCACGAAGCTGCGGATACCGCCCTCGTACAACAATTCGACCGTCTTTTCTTTTTTCGGAGCGGCTTCTTCGGGAGAAACGCCCTCTTCGTCGAATTCGTGCTCGAAGCCGTCGCTGTCGCCATCCTCTTCGTCCTCGTTATATTCGGTAATTTCCGGAACATTTTCATGGGTCTCAGGACGCAGATCGACAAGCTCGATGGCAAGTCCTGCGTTTAAGAAAGCCTGTTCGCGGAGCATGGATAAAACGGTGTTGTATTTGACGACGATCTCATCAAAGATCTCGGCGTCCGGCTTGAAGCGGACATACAGACCATGCTTGTCGGTCTCGCCCTCTTCTTTCATGGGACGGGCGACCTTGCCGCGTTCAAAGCGTTCGGTATATTTTTTGCCGTCGTGGCAGTTGACGATCTCGGTCCATTCGGAAAGCGCGTTTACAACCGACGCACCCACGCCGTGCAGACCGCCGGAAATTTTATAGCCGTCGCCGCCGAATTTACCGCCGGCATGAAGCACCGTAAAGACCACTTCAAGCGTCGGGATACCCATTTTCGGGTGAATACCTGCCGGAATACCGCGTCCGTTATCGAGAACGGAAATGCTGTTGTCCTCATGAAGAGTGACGATAATGCGGTCGCAGATACCGGCAAGAGCCTCGTCGATGGAGTTTGTCACGATCTCGTAAATGAGGTGGTGCAAGCCCTTTTCGGAGGTCGAACCGATGTACATACCCGGACGCTTTCTTACGGCCTCTAAGCCTTCGAGAACCTGAATCTGGCTTTCGTCGTATTTATGCGCCTCCGTGTCCACGGCTGTGTCTGCCGCCGTCACCTCTTCGGTGAAATGCTCGTTTTCGTAGTTTGTGTTTTCCTGCATGATAGTCTCCCTTGCTTTAACGTATAATATGTTAAATCGTGTTGTTTATAAATATTTTGACTGCCGCTTCCAGCGTCCGTATAACGACGCCGACGAAAGCGAGGTCATATAGGCTTTTTCGCGGATCCCGGACGAAAGCACCACAAAGGTCTTCGGCAGGTCGCTTGCCACATTGACAAGCCTTTTTGCCTGTTCAAGACCGGCAAGATAACGCTTGGTGTCGGTTTTGGTGCTTGCCGTGTCGAGGTCGAATACGCCTAAAATGTCCTCCTTGGCGAGCACAGTTGTGCCGCCAATGTTGATATACGGATGATTTTTTGGCATATGCGGTCTCCTTTGTGAAAATGCGAAACTTAAGCTTCCGTTTGAAACAGTCCGTCCGTGATGTGCAGAACGCGTGCGCTTGCGTTTTTCGGAAAAGCCGCACGGTCGCAGCAGCTGATGATGGACTGTCTGCCGCCGATGAGCTTTAACAGGCGGCTTCTGCGTTCGGCGTCCAATTCGCCGAGCAGATCGTCGAGTAAAAACACCGGATATTCGCCGGTTACTTCCTTAAATATCTCACCCTCGGCGAGCTTTAGAGCAAGCACCGCGCTGCGCTGCTGCCCTTGGGAGGCAAAGGTGCGCGCGTTGAAATCCGAAACGGATGTTTTCGCCTTGCTTTCGGCGATTGCAAAAGCTTGTTCCGATTCTGTAACAGCTTCGTCCGTTTCGACGTCGGCGGCGCTGTCAAGCTCCTTTTCCGACGCGTTGTCGGCGATGTAAACGGCAAGATCGTCCTTGTGCGGCCCATGAAGCGCACGGCCGAGCCGAAGCTCGGAAACGCGGTCGGAACGGTAAATATCGCGAAGTCTTGCGGTAAGCGCCGCCGTGTCCGAAGACTCCGCAAAATCCCGTCCGGCAGCCGACAGATAGCGCACATCAAGCGTTTCGCGGCTGTCCGAAAGAGCGGAATAGAACGAACCGGCCAAAGCCTTTAACCGTTCGGCAAAGGCATGCCGCTGACGGATGAGCACCGCGCCCGAGGACGCAAGCTGCTCGTTTAAAACTTCGAGATAATCGTTGTCGGGCGTGCCGTATACGGCCTTTTTCAAATAGCTGTTCTTTTGGGATAAGACTTTCAAATACTCATTCATGCAGCGCACATAGCGCGGCGCGAGCTGGGAAAGCGCCATATCGAGAAACCTCCGCCGCTCTTCGGGACTGCCTTTGATGAGCGAGAGGTGGTCGGGCGTAAAGAGCACGGCACGAAAAATGCCTAAAAACTCGGACGCGCGCGGCGTTTCCGCCCCTTGATACAGCATGCGCTTGACAAAGGTCTGCGCGCCGGTTTTCTGCCAACGGAGCGTCATATGCTCGGCGTTTTGCGTTTGTGCGCGCAAAAAACGGATATCCGCGCCGGCAAAGCTTTCACCGCGTTTTATGAATTCGGTTTCTTTTCGGGTGCGGAAGCTTCGTCCTGATGCGAAAAGATAAATGCATTCGAGCGTATTGGTCTTACCGGCGGCATTTTTGCCGTATAACAGATTGACACCGTCGGAAAATTCCAAGGTTTGCGGCGCAAGATTGCGAAAATTTTCGATATCCAGCGTTTGTAACTGCATTTTTCCTATTTTACCGGCTTGTTGCCGTGAAAGACCGTGCCGAATAAGAATTTCGGCAGCTTCAGCATACGTCCGACGCGCGACGGATTTTTCGAAAAGCGGTACAGCCATTCGAGATTGTGCTTGAGGTAAAACTCCGGTGCGCGTTCGGCAACGCCGGCAAACACGTCAAGCGTACCGCCAAGTCCTGCCGCAAAGCGAACGGAGGTGAATTTCTTTCGATTTTTATAGATAAAGCGCTCTTGCTTGGGCGCGCCTAAGCAGACAAATAAAATCTCCGCGCCGCTTTGATTGATTCCGTCGATAATGTCGTCAGTTTCTTCTTCGTTAAAGAAGCCGTCGCGGCCGGCAATTTCAATTTCGGGATATTTTTCTTTTAATGCGTCTGCTGCAAGCTCCCAAACAGCCTTTCTCTCGTCCGACGCCTTTGCACCGCCGAAAAAGTACAGCTTTTTATGCTCTTTTGCGGCGTATTCCACGACCTTTGCCGCCATTTCGATACCGGCCACCTTTTCCTTGAGCGGCGTTTTCAGAATTTTGGAGGCATATACAACGCCCACGCCGTCGGGAATAATAAGGTCGGCGGCGTTTACGACCTCGTATAACGCCGGATTTTCCACGCAAGCTTCTACAATTTCTGCGTTGGGCGTTACCATGTAGGAAAAGCCCTCGGCTTCGATGAGGGAAACGGCTTTCCGAAAGCCTTCCTCCATCGTGACGTTGTCAAAATAGACACCACGGACATTGATTTTTTCGGTTTGCGGCATAAGAATATCCTCTCTTTTGCTGTATCGCTGCGGTGCGGCTTGATAAAAGCGTACAGATTCGCATAATTATATCAATTCTATATTATTATAGCACAAAAAATCGATTTTGTAAAGACTTTTTTACATATTTAAAGTTTGAATCGATTTTTAATAAACTATGGATTGACAAAGAATCGACCGACCCAAATCTCATACCTAAATTTCATTCTTGACAACTTTCGGATACTCCGTTATACTTATAACAAAGATAAAATAATAGTATAAATATGTAAAAAATATGTTTTACTTAACGAGGTGCTTTCATGCTTCAAAAGACAAAAGATCTGCCGAAAATTCTGAAAAACGCTTTTATTTGCCTGTTTATCGCCGCCTTGCTTACGCTTGGCGCGGCTGCCGCGGAGGCGCTTGTGATCGAGGGTTCTGTATTAAGCTCCATTGATGTGGGCAAGACCTATCAGGCAACGGTAAAGGATCTGCGTATAGACGAAAATAATGTCCGCTATGAAAGCAGCGATACGAGCATTATCAAGATCGGAGAGAAAGACGGCAAAATTACGCCGATAGCGCCCGGCAAGGCGGAGTTAAACGCATACGATGTAACAAGCGACAGGTCGCTTTGCAAGCGTACCGTAACCGTGTATCTGCGCACCGAATCCATTGAGGTGTTTCCCAAGAGGCTCTATCTCTATACGAGTAAGCCGTTCAATTCGTTCTCGTTTACCGTCACCAAGAAGATCCCCGAAAATTCGACCGATACGATAACGCCTCAATCGGATAACAAAGATATTGCAGGCGCCGGCGCTTTAACGACAAACATCTCTGCCGGCGACGTCGGAAAAACGACCATTCGCTTTTATGCAAGACGAACCCGAGCAAGTGCCATCGACAGCGAATATTCGACGCTTATGTCAAGTACCGTCGAGGTGTTTGTCCATGAGCATAACACCTATAGCACCCAATGGACGGCGGCCGACAGCTTTTATCATTACCGCGCGTGCGACAAGGACGACTGTCCGCTGTTCCGGATTAACACGGAAATGGATTATGAGGAGCATGAGTTCTCAAGTTACGGCATTTGCAGAAGATGCAGGTATTACAAAGCTGCAAAAGAAAAAGACCATGAGCATACATTTAGCGTTCTCACCACCGATGAAATGGGTCATTTTTGGCGCTGCTCCGACGCTGACTGCGGCGCGACCAAGCATTACGGACGGCATGAATTTAACACGGACGGTCTCTGCAAGGTCTGCGGCCATAAGCATGAGCACGATTCGTGGGAAACGGGCGTCACCATTTCGCCGGATGGACACTGGTTTGCCTGCTCGGAAAGCGGCTGCACGGCAAGACGCGATTTCACGGTGCACGTGGCGTTAAATGAGTCTACGGCGACCTGCTTAGAGGATTTGAACTGCGTCACGTGCGGCATGACGTTCGGGCAGGGAAAGCACGGTGAATTTGTTTGGACGACCAGCGAAAACTATCATACCTACAAATGCTCCGTGTGCGGCTATTGGGATCGCGATGCCGGTTCGACGCACGTTTTTGAATACGGGACTGCCGAAACCATGAATTGCAAAGTCTGCGGCTATGTCCACACGCATACGTTCGGCGACTGGCAAAGCTCGGCGACCGAGCACTGGAAAGACTGCACCAAGCTGTACCGGGATTCCTACGGAAGGATCGCGCAAGCCGAATACGGCGAAAAAACGCCGCATACGTTTGATAAAACCGGCGTCTGTACAGAATGCGGCTATCAAAAAGAATTGGAAGTTGAGGACGGCGTTTACTTAATTTACGACTTGACCGATCTTTGGCTGTTTGCCGCCAAGGTCGGCGGCGACGAACCGTCAGCCAATGCCCGGTTAATGGCGGACATTGATCTTGAAAAGCAGCATTGGACGCCCATGGGAACGGATACCAAGCCTTACACGGGAACGTTTGACGGAAACGGCAAAGCACTGACCGGTTTTCGCACCTCGGCCATCGAAAACAATACCGGTCTTTTCGGTGTGGTCAACGGCGGCACGGTCAAGGATTTCTCCCTTGACGGCGGAATAATCGTCAATACCGCCGATAAGATCCACATTGGAAGCGTGGCCGGAGCGGCCAAGGGCGGCGCGGTCTTTTCGGGCATTGAATCGTCCGTGGTTATTATAGGCAGTACGGTTGTTGTCAAGCATGTCGGCGGTATTGTCGGAAGCTCACAGTTCGGTTCGGACGGGCTGCTCATTGAAAAATGCACGTTTAGCGGCAATATTTTGGTTCAGGGGTCAGGCGACTGCATCGGCGGCATTTTAGGCTATGCCAACTACGGCGTGACCATTCGCGACTGTGCGTCTACCGGTCAGGTTTACGGCGCATCCGGCGCATTGTATGTCGGCGGTATTTTAGGCTATATCAACAGCGCCTCGTTCGGCGGCATTACCGGCTGCTATGCGACCGGCAAGATTTCGTCCGGCTTTGGCATCGGCTATATAAAAAACTGTGCGGCGAATACCATTTACAACAACTACTGCATGACAGGAACAACGCCTTACGGCGGCGAAAGAGCTTCTTTATGTACCGCGTCGGAGGTGACCGAAGCCGATTTGGCGAGCGGGCGCTTGACATGGCTCTTAAACGGTGCGGCCAATGACGGCGCCGGCATATGGAAGCAGACTCTCGGCACGGATGAACGGCCGAAGTTCGTGGGCGGAACGGTTTACCGTAAGGACAAATTGACCTACACCAACAATCCTGACGAGTGTCATGCTTTTATCTGCGCGGAAAACGGTGTGGTACAGGTATCCAACGTTACAAAGCCCTGTCTGTTGGTCTTCACGCGCTACGATAACGGTCGGTTTTATGCCATGATTACCACCAAGATCACCGAAAACTGCGAGATCCCGTATAAAGACTACGGACTGCTTCCAGCCACAGCCGAAAGGGTGTATAAGCTGTATCTTTGGGAGAACTTACAGAACGCCAAACCGCTTTGTGAAGCGGAGATATGCTCGTAAATAAATTAAGGAGAAACGGAATGAAAAAACGCTTTTTATCGTTTGCATTTGCTCTTTTTTGCCTGTTTTCGCTTGGCGCGCACGCGCTTCAAATCCGCTTTGAGGGAGAAGACGAGGCAAAACTTGGCGGCTATATGGTGGTCGGCGAGTCGTATCGGCTGTATGTAGACGGATACGATTCGCCCGACACAGTGACATTCTACACGCCTGACATGGAGAATCTCCAAATAACCGACGGAAATCTTGTCACGGTTCTTACACGAGACTCGGATCCGGATTTCATGTACCGCATTCGTGCAAGGGATTCCGTAACCGGCGCGATCATCGTGGATCGTGCGGTCAAGCTTTTGACAAAAGCCGATTCCATGAGCGTAAACGCCGAAGAAGTGATCTTATATCCCGGCGAAACCTTTACCATCGTGCCGACGCATACGCCGAGCGATTCGACCAACCGGCTGCTCTATTTAAGCGACTCCGAATATTTTACTGTCAGCACCTCCGGCGAGATTACGGCGCAAGCGGTCGGAACGGGCACAGTGCGCGTTCTCTCGAAGATCAACAGGCTCTTTCCTGACGACGATCCGCGGGTCTTGGAGCAGGACGTGACCGTGCATGTGCATGAACACGTGTGGAGCGACGATTGGACGGCCTCCGACGACTATCATTATCATGCCTGTACGGCGGAGTATTGCAAGATCACCGATATAAGCGAAATGCCTGGTTATGCGGCGCACATCTACGAAAACGATGTCTGCACGGTGTGCAGCGCGAAGAAACCGGTTCGCGACATCGACGGCGACGGTCTTTACGATATCCAAACGGCGAACGATTTCCTTTCGTTTGCCGAAAAGGTGAATGCCGGAGAGACGACAGCAAACGCAAAACTGATGAACGATATCGATTTTGCCGGAAAGACGCTTATCCCGGTCGGCACGGCGGAAAGCCCGTATGCCGGTACGTTTGACGGCAAGGGTTACACGATTCGCGGCATCGACTGCGATGTGACAAGCGATAACTTCGGCCTGTTCGGCGTGCTTTACGGCACGGTGTGCAATGTCAAGGCCGAGGGCGAGATACGCATTACCGGAAATGCGACCTATGTCGGCGGCGTAGTTGCACATGCAAAAAGCACTCTGACGGACGACGGCGCGGTGCTTCAAAACATCGTTTCGAATGTCAATATCACCGGCGACGGCGTCGGCATTCATGTCGGCGGCGTACTTGGCAGCTCGGAGGGACTTGAAGGCGAGGTATTTCTTGAAAAGTGTCTGTATGGCGGCAAGATCGAGCTTCCGAATTCGCGCAATTCAATCGGCGGCGTAATGGGCTATGCCAACGACGGCGTGGTGATTTACCGCTGCGGCTTTACCGGTTCGGTTTCGGTCAAAGAGACCGGCTATCCGGGCGGCATTTTGGGATATGTGAACAATGAGAATTTCGGCGGCCTTATGTATTCGTTTGCGGCCGGAACAAGTACCGGCGGCTTGGTTGTCGGCGACGCGAAAAAATGCGGCTACGGAATCGGCGGCAACACGTATACGGCCGGGCAGAAGCTGTTTGGCAGAGCATCGGACGAGGCGGCTATATACGCTGCCTATAACACGGAAATTGCCGATTGGTCAAGCGGCGAAGCTACCTATCTCATGAATGACGGCATGACGAGCAGCGGCGATGTCCGCTGGCGTCAGACCTTGGGAACTGACCCATATCCGTGTTTTGACGGTGAGATCGTTTACCGCACGAGCCGGAATTCGTATAGCAACACACGGCCGGACGCGTTTGTCCTTATCGAGCCCGATTACAGCGGTACACTTTTGGCAAACGTCCGGTATATCAAGACCGGTTATATTCTCGCTATCGCGTACTACAAGGACGGCAGGCTGCAAAAGGTGTCGTTCGAAAAACAGCAGCCGCCGCTTGAGGGCGTAACAAGCGGAACAAGGCTTGATTACGGCGACGCGGACGAGATCCGCGTGATGTTATTCGACTACAATTTGAGCACTTTGAAGCCGTTATGCATTTCGGATGTGTACCGGCCGGAGCAAAAATAGAAAAGGGCAAAAACGAATGAGCAGAATTTTTAAAATCCTTTCGGCGGCAGCACTTTTATTGACCGTATTCACCTTTGCCGTACATGCAGAGCCGACCGTGGCGTTCGGTGACAACTCGACAAACTGTATGCTGTACGGGCAGACGTATGAGCTGTATTTAACCGAGACCGACCCGTCCGTTCCGGTTTATTTTAAAGGCAAGCCTTCGTCCCGCATTCAGATCAAAAACGACAACCAGGTTGTCATCCTTGCTCCCGGTTCGTGCACGATCACAGCCCACAATGCTGCGCAGGACGGCAAAAGACTTGCGACAAGGCAGTTTATCATTAGAAAACGCGCCGAATCCTTAACCGTTAATTTCACGGAAACCATTCTGTATCCCGGCGAATCGGTCACGTTAGAGGTTACGCCAATACCGGCAGATGCTACCGACTTTATCGACATTGAGGAAACTGTCAGCCCCGAGCTGAACCCGTCGGACCCAATCGTGCGTGTCAAAAAGGAAACAAGCAGCTCCGCTATCCTTGAAGCAAAAAAAGCCGGAACGGAAATTGTGAAGATTATAGCAAGGTATGATGTGGAAACCTCGTATAACGATCCCGGAAACGTGTACGCCTATGTGACCGTACACGTGCATGAGCACGATTGGTCGGACGAGTGGGTCATTGACGGGGACTATCACTACCACGAATGTATGGCGGAACACTGCAAGATCACCGACAACAGCGAAAAGAAAAGCTATGATATCCATATGTACAACGAAGCCGGCTTCTGTGTCTGCGGCAAGCCGCGCGAGGTGCTTGACCGCGACGGCGACGGCTATTATGAGATCCGCAACGCCGGTGATCTGGTGTCGTTTGCGAACAAGGTGAATGCCGGAGAAACGGAAATCAACGGCGCACTGCTAAACAGTGTGGACTTGTCCGGCTATCCGCTTGTTCCCATCGGCACGGCAGCGCATCCGTTTGCAGGCAATTTTGACGGGCAGATTTTTGCCATTACCGGCATCAACTGTGAAGCGACAAGCGACAACTTCGGCGTTTTTGGCGTGGTGGACGGCGGCACGGTCAAAAGCTTAAAATTAGAGGGTGAGATCCGGCTGTCGGGCGATTATGCATATATCGGAAGTGCGGTCGGCCGTGCCAAAGGCGGCGCGGTCATCGAAAAAATCATCTCAAACGTAAATCTTACGGGAGAGGGAAAAAGCCGTCATATCGGCGGCATTACGGGCAGCTCGGAAAAACTTGGCGGCACGCTTGCCGTGACAAAGTGCCTGTATGGCGGACATATCGATTTGCCGAACGTGGACGATGCTGTCGGCGGCATTATCGGTTATGCCAACGACAATGTTACGCTTTCCTATTGCGGATTTACCGGTTCGGTTACGGCGAATACGAAGACCGGCGGTATTTTGGGATATGTCAACAACAAGAGCTTCGGCGGTCTTACAAACTGCTATGGAGCAGGGCAGGCAAGCGGTGCGCTGGCCGGGTTCTTGCGCAACTGCGGCGAGAACTTAAGACATAACGCGTATGACGCCTCGCAGAGTGCCTTTGGCGGCGGTTATGAGGCGTCGATAACGCTTGGTCTTGCAAATGCCTCCTCTGTTTCGGATTGGACGACTGGTCAAGCGGCGTTTTTGCTCAATCGGAAAACGGTTATCAAAACCTCCGGCGATAAGGTCACCGAAACAGTTGAAGAACACACCGACGACGGCGTTTGGCGGCAGACCTTGGGAACGGATGCGTATCCGAATTTTTCCGGAAAGGTCGTTTATCGGACGGGAACAACTTCGTACAGCAACACCAAGCGTCCGGTGTATGTCGTATACGGCGAAAAACAAAGAGCCATGACCGCAACGGTGTACGCGGAAAAATCGTACTATATGGCGGTGGTGCGGTATAAGGACGGACGGATAACAAGTATCCGCGTCGATTTCTGCCAGCACAGCTACGGGCATCCCGTCGAATGGGACTTGCCTTATTCGGACTCCGACCGTATCAAGGTGATGTTATTTGACTTTGACAGTCTTGAGGATTTACGGCCTCTTTGCGAATCGGTAGAATACGTGAAAAAGCATAAAATAAGCGGCGAAGACTTTTCTACAAAGGCTTCGCCGCTTGTTTTTACTGTCAGCTGTGTTTTTACAAATCAAGTTCAAACATTTTGTATTCGGTAAGTCCGGTATCCTCGTAGAACAGCTCTTTGGTCTCGACAAACCGGAAACCGACACTTGTGTAAAGCTTTTCGGCGGCGGTATTGGTTGCCAGAATATCAAGCCGCATGGCTTTTTTGCCGCTCTCACGGGCAAAATCGAAGATCTTCGCCATAAAGCATTTTCCAATACCTTGACCTTGGCGGTGCGGTGTGACGGCAAGCGCATGCGGAATCAGGATTTCGGAGTCCGCAAGAGCCTTACTCCACTTTATGCCGTTATATCCTTCGTTTGTCATGCTGTTTAAGATGACACAGCCGCAAAGCTCATTTTCATCTTTTAGCGTGAAGAGCGTACCGTCTGCAAGGCTGTCCTTTAAAAATTCATCGGTCGGGTAAATGCCCTTTTTCCAGCCGATGTTGTCGCCTTTGCCGTCCTGCCGCATGGAATCGATTAAATCCCAATAAAAGGCGCGGATGCTTTCAAATTCGTTCGGTGCCGCCTTTTCAAAGGAAAAAGTCATGCTTTTTTAACTTCTTCGCCGTCTACAAACACGGTCTTGACGTCAAAATTTTTATCCGCAAGGAAGAAATCGGCGCACTTACCGACGTCAAGGCTTCCCGTTTGGTCGAACACACCGAGTGCTTTTGCCGGGTTTGCCGAGCACATCCGGCTGACCTCCCACAGCGGAATCCCAAGTGAGCAGAGATTGCGGAAGCCGCGTGCCAGCGACGATGCGCTGCCGCAGATCGTGCCGTCTGAAAGGCGTGCTACGCCGCCGTCGATAAAGCGTTCGCGGCCGTCCTCTCCGACAAGCTTTCCTTCAGCAAGACCGGCGGCAAACTCCGAATCGCTGATAGCCGTGAAACGCTCTGCGCCTTTGGCACGGTAGATAAGCTCCACCGTGAGCGGATGCAAATGCGCAAAATCGCAGATGACCTCGCAGGTCACATGCTCGTCCGTGAGAGCCGTGCCCAAAATGCCCGGTTCGCGGTGGTCGAAGCCACGGCAGGCGTTAAAGGTATGCGTCATGCGCGTAACACCTGCATCGACAGCGGCTTTCATCTGTTCGGCGCTTGCCATAGTATGACCGGCAGACACCGAAACGCCGAGCGAAGCGGCATGCTGTATCACGTCGAGCGCACCCGGCATATCGGGCGCTATCGTAATGAGCTTCATATATCCCTCGGCCGCGTCGTACAGACGGTCAAAATCCGGTACATTCGGCACGACCATACCGTCGGGGTTCATTGCGCCCTTTTTGGCCGGGTTCAGAAACGGACCTTCAAAGTGAATGCCGCCGAGCTTGGCGCGACCGCGCTTTTGGGCGAAAAAAGGGAGAAGATAGCGCGCAAGCGAGCTCTCTTCGTCAATGGGCGCGCTTTCAAGCGTGGCGGCCACCATGGTAACGCCCTCGCTTGCTTCGAAAGCCAAAATTTTATCGACGTCGCAGTTCGGGTTGTAGTAAACGCTGCCCATCGCGCCATGCGTGTGGCTGTCGATGAGACCGGCAAAGGCATACGCACCGCCGCCGTCCATAACCTCCTCGCTCTCATAAGGTGCAAGATTCCGCCCGAACGCGGCAATTTTCCCGTGTTCGACGCGCATATCGCACGGCGTAATGCGGTCGGAACGGACGGCACAAATATTTTTAAATAGCATAGTTAAGCTCCTTTATGTTGTCGGCAGTATGTGAAAAATCCGCAGACGGCGCGAATACCGTCCGCGGATAAGTGCTTTATTTCAAGTTTTTGGCAAAGCTGTCCTTTAAGGTGACAATACGGTTAAAGACGTTGTCGTTGCGCGTATCGGCACAGAAATAACCCATGCGCACAAACTGGAACTTATCGCCCGGCTTTGCGCCGTCAAGAGTTTCTTCGAGCTTGGCGTTCGGCATGACCGTAAGGCTTTCCGGATTGAGATAATCCTTGAACGATTTATCCTCCGGAATCGCGCCGGTATCTTCAATGGTGAACAGCCTGTCGTACAAGCGAACCTCGGCGGTCTTTGCATGCGCGGCGCTCACCCAATGGATCGTACCTTTGATCTTTCTGCCGTCGGGCGGATTGCAGCCGGCGGTTTCCGGATCGACCGTACAGAGCAGCTTTGCGGGACGTCCGTCTTCGCCGTAAATGACCTCGTTGCACTTAACCACATATGCGCTCATGAAGCGCACCTCGCAGTCCGGCTTTAAGCGCTGGAACTTAGGCGGCGGATTGTCCGAAAAGTCGGCGCGTTCGATATACAAATGCTTGGTAAAGGGCACCTTACGCGTGCCGGCCGACGGGTCTTCGGGGTTGTTGACGACGTCAAAATAAACGGTTTCGTCTTCACCGAGATTAGTGATCTCCACCTCAAGCGGATCGAGAACCGCCATGCGGCGCGGTGCGGAAGCATTTAGCTCTTCGCGGATGCAGTGGTCGAGCAGGTTGATATCGCAGAGCGAAAGCGCCTTGGAAATGCCGGAGCGCTGTACAAAGCTGAAAATGGAGGTCGGCGTGAAGCCGCGGCGGCGCAGACCGCATAACGTGGGCATACGCGGGTCATCCCAACCGTCCACTAACTTTTCCTCGACGAGCGCGCGCAGGTAGCGCTTGCTCATGACCGTGTAGGTCACGTTTAAGCGGGCAAATTCGCGCTGCTTGGGCTTATGCTCAAAGCCGATGTTGTCCACCACCCACTCGTATAGCGGACGGTGGTTTTCGAATTCGATCGAGCAGAGCGAATGGGTAATGCCCTCAAGAGCGTCTTGAATCGGGTGTGCGAAGTCGTACAACGGATAAATGCACCACTTGTCGCCCTGACGGTGATGGTGCGTGTGCAGAATACGGTAAATGGCCGGGTCGCGCAGATTCATGTTCGGACTTGCCATATCGATCTTTGCGCGAAGCGTGTGCGAGCCGTCCGGAAATTCGCCGTTTTTCATGCGTTCGAAAAGGTCAAGGTTTTCTTCGACCGAGCGGTCGCGCCACGGACTGTTTTTGCCGGGTTCGGTGAGCGTGCCGCGGTATTCGCGCATTTGGTCGGCCGACAGGTCGCAGACGTATGCTTTGCCGTCCTTTATGAGCTTGACGGCATATTCATAGCACTTGTCAAAATAGTCCGAACCGTAGAAGATGCCGTCCGGAATCGCACCGAGCCAACGCAGATCCTCTTCAATCGAGCGCACAAACTCGTCATCCTCTTTGACGGGATTGGTGTCGTCGTAGCGCAGATTGAAAAGACCGTTGTATTTCTTTGCGGTCGAATAGTTTATCCAAATGGCCTTGGCCGAGCCGATGTGCAGATATCCGTTCGGTTCGGGAGGAAAACGCGTGTGAATGCGTTCGGTAAGGCCCGCGGCAATGTCCGCGTCGATGACCTCGTGTATAAAGTTTGTGGATATGGTTTCTTCTGCCATAAGATTCACTCCTTGCCGGATGAGCCGGTAATTTTTTAAATCATTTTAATTTACGCCGCAAAGTAAAACTTCGCTGTTGGTGCCGTAGAAAATATCGTCCTTGCCGGAAATGAGCGCACAGAATTTTTCGAGCGTATTCCAGCCGTCCGCCGCGTCAAGCTCGTAGCTGTGACCCCAGATGTAGAAGATCCGGTCACGGTCGGAACCAGCGGCAAGAAATTCTTCTGCTAAGGAAAACAGTCTTTCATCCATATGCGAAAGCGTCGGGTTGAAGCGGAGCAGATTTTCCTGCCGGTCAAAGCTGTAACTTGACGTGATCGTGCGCGCGTATTTTATGGGCGTGTCCTGTCGGATGACCTCCGCCACGCGGTCGTCGTTGTTGACGCCGCCGCAAGGGTAAGCCATGCCGTAAACCTCATAGCCGAATAACTCCGAGAGGTTTTCGCGGTCGGTTTTCACCTGACGGATGACTTCTTCGTCGGGCAGCGTGGTCAGATTGGGGTGCGTCAGCGTATGAACGGCGACCTCATGGCCGGTATAAAGCTTTTTCGATTCCTCTGCCGACAGAATGTTGTGGGTGACGGTCTCGCCCTTTACCGTTAAATTGCAGCACGCGCCGAACAATTCGGAATTTAAGTTGAAGGTGGCCTTTAAGCCGTATTTGTCCAAAAGCGCGATGAGACGCACGTCCTGTGAAACGCCGTCGTCGTAGCTGAAAGTGACGGCTTTGAGCTTTCCGTGAAACATGGATATTCCTCCGTTTTTAAGCGTTTCGGATATGTAAGATCTTCGATTCGTCAAGCGGCGCACCGTCGAGCGTATTATCTTTTACGATAAGCTCCTTGACGCCGTAGGCACGAACGGCGTATTTTTGGATTTTTTCGAAGGTGTTGTCCGAAATTTCGATACGGTCGTGAATAAGAGGCGCTTTTTCCGGTTCAAAGCCCGAAACGCGGATGTCGATGAAAGCGTCGCCGCCCAGCTTATTGCAGCCGGTGAGGCGGTTGTGCGTGACACGCGCGTCACGGATGCGGCCGGATTCATACCAATAGACTGCCAAGTCATAAAACTTGATGGCAGCCATGCAATCGGAAATAACGTTGTTCTCAAAACGGATCTTCCCGGCACCCGAAAGACGAAATGCGGGAAAATCGGAAAAGTCGTTGCCGTGGATGTGTATATCCGGCATCCGATCCGGATTTTCCACCAAAAAGCCCGGCTTTAATGCGCCCGCACCGTGTTTGTATTCCACCTTGACCGATAGGCTCATGCCGTCGTTGGAGGAAAAGAACACGTCTTTGACAATGGCTTCGCAGACCGCGTCCAAGGTGTTGTTATCCAAAACGACCAAACGGTCGCCGGATTTGTACGGACAGAAAAAGCTTTGCTCGGCATGTCCCAAATGCGTGTGCAGAACGTCGCTGCTTACGCGGTCAAGCACGGTATAAACACCGTGAACATTGCAGACGTCGTCGAGAAAAGAGCTCATTTTGCAGTCGGCAAGCTCAAAAACGCCGTCACAATTGACGAGATGAAACGCGTCGGCTGTGAGTGTGACGCTGTCACCATGTGCCGTTTTGTCGGTGCGCATATTCCGCACGGTCACATCCGTGCAGAGTTGGGCAATGATACCCATGCCGCCGCCGCGGCGAATGGTCACGTTTTCGACGGTCACACGCTCTGAATTTTCGAAGAAGAATACCGCGCGCTCGCGTTCTCCCTCTAAATTAATGACCACGCGTTCGCCGATCTCATACGGACACGAAATCCGGGTGTCCTCCCGGTAGCGAAAATAGATCTTATCGCCGAGGTCAAACGCATCGGTATCCATAAACGGCGCAGCAAGCCCGGTCTTATCCTGCGCCGTGTCACCGGCATACAAATAGTTGATGTTTATGCGGTCGAGCGAATGAAGCGAGACCTTCCCGGCTTCGGTCGAAAGAACACCGCTTTCAAGCTCAAATATCAGATGGCCGTTTTCGGTGCGGAACGGGCTTTTTTTCTTGTCGATGACCGCACAGAAGCCTTCCTCGCTCTTTTCGGTTATTTTTATGGCGGCAACGGACGGAAGCGCCATGTCGCAGGTGAAGTTTTTTAACGTGATATCGCTGCATTCCGAAACGATGAACGGAAAGGCTTTGCCGTGAAAGACAAAAACGCTGCCGCCGCCGTCCACTGTAATGTTTTGAGCGTCCAATATCGGAAAGCAGACTTTTTTTGTACCGGACAGATTGTTGGATGGCGCGAAAAAGCCGGATAGCGCTCCGTCCTCGTAAAAGTGGTATGTGCCGGGTTCAAAGCAAAGCGTACCGCCGTTTTCCGCAAGCTCTTTCAACTGCTTGACAACGAACGGCGTGGCGTTGACGCCTTTAGCGGCAAGCGAGGCCGGAACGGTGAGAGACAGGGTGTTCATGATGGATCTCCTTACTTAACAATTCGCCGCTTTCTTAAGTCTTTCGGTCACGCGGTCTTTGCCTAAAAGCGCCATAAGACTGCAAAGGTCGGGCGAATTGGTGCGTCCGGTAATGGCAACGCGGATGACGTTGCTCACATCGGCCACACTGCCCTTAAAGGCTTCGGGAGTTGCTTTGTATGCTTTCATATCGCCGGTATAGCCGTGCGCTTCGGACAAGTTCTTCACTTTTTCGAACCAGACGTTGTTGTCGTCCTCCGGCGCATAGAGCGCCGCATATTCTTCGAGCAGCGCTTTTTTGTCACTGACGCTTACGTGCGCCGGATATTCGTCCTTTTGCTCGAAAAGCTCGTCATACATATAGGAAACGAAATCCTTGACCTCGCTCCAGCAGGCGAAGTCCTTGCGCGGCTTTTTGCCGCCGCGCCCGATGGAAAGAAATTTTTTCAGATAATCCGCGTCGGCGCTTATGAGCGCATAAAAATCGGGATCGTTTTCCTTTGCCCAATCTGCCACAAAAGCATAGACTTCGTCAGCAGTCATATGGGCAATGACGTTTTTGGAAACATCGTTGAATTTGGCAAGGTCGAACATGGCGCCGGAATTGCCCATGGCGCTGGCCTTGAACGGAAAGTCCTTATACGACGCGGCCGGGTTTGCCTGCCGCCACTGTTCATAGTTGGAGTTGAGCAGCGTCATAAGATATTCGATGACGCTTGCGGCCGGATATCCTTTTTCAAAATAGAAGCCGAGCGTGCATTCCGGGTCCTTGCGCTTGGACATTTTGCGCTTGGTACCGGTCTCTTCGTCAAGCTTCATGACTTGCGCCGTGTGGCAGAAACGTGGCATTTTAAAGCCGCAGGCGCGCCATAATTCCACGTGCCACGGCAGCGTGGAGAGCCATTCTTCGCCGCGGACAACATCCGTGGTGCGCATGAAATGGTCGTCTACCACGTGGGCAAAGTGATAGGTCGGAATGCCGTCAGATTTTAGCAGGACAAAGTCTTGGTCATTTTCCGGAAAGGACAGCTTGCCCTTGATCTGATCCTTGAATTCGACCTTTTTGGTCGGATCGCCCATAGAGCGAAAACGAAGCACATAGCTTTCGCCGTTTTCGATGCGCTTTATTGCTTCTTCGACCGGCATATCGCGGTGGATCGCCCATTTGCCGTAATAGCCGAAGTTTTCCTTGGCGGCTTCTTGCGCGGCATGAGCTTTCTGTAAATCATCTTCGGTGCAGAAGCACGGATAGGCTCTGCCGTCAAGGAGTAACTTCTTGGCAACAATGTGATAGATCTTTGCGCGCGCACGCTGGCGGTACGGACCGTAAGCGCCGATATCGCCGTCAGCTGATGCACCTTCGTCAAATTCAATGCCGAATGCGCCGAGATATTTGATGATTTTTTCGACCGCACCCGGCACTTCGCGCTTGTCGTCCGTGTCCTCAATACGAAGATAGAACACGCCGTCTTTGGTGGCGGAATGCGCGATGCGTTCGTCTGCAAGACCGCCGTAGAGGTTGCCGATGTGCATGGAACCGGTGGGGCTGGGCGCGATACGCGTTACTTTTGCGCCCTCGCTCAAACCGCGTTCGGGAAAACGCTCTTCGAGGGATTCGACCGTGTCGGCGTCGGTGACGTCCGGGAAAATAAGGGAGGCAAGCTTTTGAAGATTATCGGTGTTAGACATATCTATTTCCATTCCTTTCAAATTACAGTGTAAAGAGCCGTCAAAACGGCAAATAAGTAAGTGGAATCGCGAGAAAAATGGCGGGCAGCATATCGGCGACATTGAATTTTTTGTCAAACATCAGATTCACGCCCACCAGAAAGACGAGTACCGAGCCGACAAACGACATGTTTGCGATGGCTGCCGTCGGGACGAATCCGGCGAAAAACACTGCCGTAAGCGTAATAAGCCCCTGAAAGACGGCAACCGGCAGCGCCGAAAACACAGCGCCCTTTCCGGTGACCGACGCGAAAACCATGATGATAAGTCCGTCTAAGACGGCTTTTGCAAACAAGGTCTGCGGCTTTCCGCGCATGCCGTCCTCAATCGACCCGATGACTGCCATCGCGCCGATACATACCGTGAGCGACGCCGATACAAAGCTGTCGATAAAGCGCGCGTCGCCGCTTGCACCGGATTTTTCCTTTAGATACGCACCGAGCCGTTCGGTTTTCTGCCGAATGCCCAAAAACGAGCCGATGAGCGTGCCGCCCACAAGCGAAAAAATGAGTAACATCACGTTTTTGGTTTCAAACGCGCCGTTTTCGCTTATTTTAAACATGCCAGCAAGCGTACCTGACGCACCGATAAAGATAATGGCAGCGCCAAGGGCAATCATCAGCGCGTCGCAAAGCTCTTTTTTCAGACGCTTGTTTAAAACGAGGCCAATAAGGCCGCCGGCGATAATGGCGAGCGCATTGGCGGCTGTTCCGATTCCGGGAAACATTTTGATACAAGAACGACCTTTCGGATAAATTAGTCTGCTAAGAACGACATTTCGAGCATGACTTCATCGTCCTCAATGTCGCTGTTGGAGTAGAAAAACGTGTTGCCGCCGCAGAACCGGAAGCCACAGGCATGGTAAAAGTCAATGGCCGGCAGATTGTAATTCTGCGTTTCCAAAACGATAACGCGGTAATCGCGTTCCCTTGCCGTCGCCTTGACGAAATCCACCAAAAAGCGTCCGACGCCCTTGCCGCGGCTTTCGGGAAGCACCAAAAGCTGCGTCATGCGCAAGCGGTTGTTCCATTCTTCGGGCGCAAATTCCACGTAACCGAGTACCGTTCCGTCCTCGTCACACGCGGCAAACGCCTCCGGATTTTCCCAGTAATCCTGAAACAGCGTGTCGGTGTTTTCTTCGGTGCGCGGCACATCGTAGCTTTCACGCGTGAGTGTATAGCTCATGCAGTCTTTCGAATCGGTCACGACCGCCTTGTAATGGCCGGGCGTGGTGTAGGAATAGTGCAATTCGAAATAATCGTATTTTTCCCTGTCAAGCGCGACAATATGCATGAAGAACGCTCCTTTCCGGCACAGCCTAAGCAGAAGAGATTACAATTCACATTATTATAGCACAGTTCTTTTTGTTTTGCAAGAATTTCCGGCTAACTTTCTCGTTTTTTCGAAAATTTTCGTCTGACTTCGACGCAAGCTGTAAAGTCATAGAAAAATGCGTTTTTCGATAACGATGAAAACGCGCCGTGAAAAATGAAAATATTTGAATTTATGGTAAAAAAATATGTAGATATATGTTAAAATAGGAACTTATGTTTGAATTTTGCCGGCAAATAGAGTATAATTGAATCGGATAAACATAACCGAGGGCAAAGTGCTGCCGGAAAGGGGATTTGCATGGATAAGCTGAAGCCGAAGGAAAAAAGGGTCTTGGACTATATCAATCAAACCATCGAGGAACAGGGGTATCCGCCGTCGGTGCGCGAGATATGTTCATCGCTCGGCATCAAATCCACCTCTACGGCACATATGTATATTGAGCGTCTTGCCTCAAAGGGGTACATCGAAAAATTGGCCGGCAAGAGCCGCGCTATCAAAAAAGCGGATGATCTAGCCGAAGAGGGAAAACGGTACCGCGTACCGGTCGTGGGACAAGTTGCGGCGGGCCTTCCGATCTTGGCCACGCAGAATTTAGAAGGCTATATCACCTATTCGACCTTTCATTCGTATGATGAAAGCAAGTTATTCTGCTTGAAGGTCAAAGGCGAAAGTATGATTGAAGCCGGGATCTTAGACGGCGATTATGTCATTGTCGAGCAGCGCAGCGTTGCCGAAAACGGAGAGATCGTGGTCGCTCTTGTCGGCGAGGAAGCCACGGTCAAACGCTTTTTCAAGGAAAACGGCCGTTTCCGCTTGCAGCCGGAAAACCGCACCATGGAGCCGATCCTTGTGGATGAGGTGGCCATTCTCGGCAAAGTCGTGGCGCTTGTGCGGCATTACGCGTAATGCCATTACTTCCGTATCTGTTTTGGAGCGCAAGGCTGCGGTCGTTTGGCGCGCCGGAATGTCTTATTTGTGCAAAGCAGACGGACGGCGCTTTATGCAGCTCCTGCATGGCGGCGTTTGCCATGCTTGAAGCGGAAAAACCGGTTTTCCGGTTAGACGGAGCGGCAACCGGCGAAAACGCGGATCACGCGGCACTTGTCTGCCGTTTCCTGTATTCCTACGAATATGACCCGGTGAAAAAGCTGCTTTTTTACTTAAAACGCTATCCCGACCGGTTGGCCGTGAGTTTTTTCGCCGAGAAGCTCATCGGATTGCTGCCGGAAGCTTTAAAAAGCGAAAAAACGCTGTATGTCAATATTCCGCGCAGCCACAGGGGACGTTCGGACTACGGCTTTGACCAGGGCGCGCTGCTCGCGTCGGAAACTGCGCGCATGATAAGCCGGCGGATATCCTTGTCCGAAACCGGCAAGGAAGCATATGTTCGGTATGCAAACTGTCTTGCACGCCGCCCGTTCGGGCAGGTACAGAAGAAATTGAATGCAAAGCAGCGCTTTGCCAATCAAAGCGGACGGTTTTACAGGCGTCCGTTTTTGCGTCGTCTGCCGTGGACGCCGGCGCATATCGTGATCGTTGACGATGTGATAACCACCGGTGCAAGCGTGCTTGCCGCGGCAAAAATTCTGCGCGACGCATTTCCGGCGGCGGACATATCCGCCCTGTCGCTTGCCGCAGTGTGTGCCGGAAGAAAATGTTACACCGAAAAAGAAAGCTATCGAAAAGAAAAGGAAGAAAAGAATGCCTGCGAAAAAAACGCCTGACATAAAACCGAAGTCTGCACCCAAAGCCGCTGCGCGCAAACCGCAAAGTGAAAAAGCGGAAAAGCAAAAGCAGGAAAATCTCCGGTTAAAGGAAGAGATCAAGACTTTAAAGCAGAGCCGTGACCTCGAAAGCACGTTTTCCTACAACTTTATGCCGTATATTCTGGCATTTCTCGGCCTGTTCTTGGGAATTTGCTTCATTATTCCCGAAAGAATGGGCTTTATCGGCTATTTGGCGCACTTTTTGTGCGGTTTGTTTTCGGCCGGCGCGGTGTTTTTGCCGATCTGCTTGGTTGCCGAAGCGGTGCTGTGGAAAAAGGACATGAAAAACAGACGGCTGCGCGCCAAATTGTTTATCGATACCGGCTTTATCTGCTCGGTCTCGGCGCTTACCCACTTAGTATCGATCGCTTCGGCCAAAGCGGAGGAAAAAGCGCTGTTTGACGGCTACCGGCTGCTTGGCGACGGCAGCTTGTATGAGCTTGGAAAGCTCTACCGCGGCGGCGGTATCGTCGGCGGTGTGCTTGCCAACTTTTTGCGTATGATCACGGATTTCGGCGCTTGGATCATTGTTATCTTTGCGGTGGTGTTACTGTCGTTTGCCGTGCTTGGCATTACGCCGCTCGACATTGCGGCATATCTGCGCGAAAAGGCGAAAACCGGCGTATACAACGCGCGTGTGCGTCAAAAGGAGAGCTTAAAGCGTCAGATCGATGAAAGCCATAAATTGCCGCAGGAGGAGCCGCCTGCGCCGAAGAAGAAAAAAGCTTATCTTGGCGGTATCGGCGACAGCGGCGAAGCGGAGGAAAAAGCGGAGGCGGCCGAAGAGAAGCCGTCAGCCGAAGCAGCTTCGGAAGCTCCGGCAACCGACAAGCCGGTCGAACCCGAACCGGATGAATCCGAAAGCACGGAATTTCCGGAGCTTGCCATTTCACCGGACGCGGTGAGACTTGCGACCGGCGACCGTGCCGCTTCTTACGGCGATACCTCTTCTTGGGAGGAATCCTCCGAAGCCGATCCGGCTATCGCGCCCGACCCGTCGGTGTATGACAGCATAAAAGAGAGTATGCGCGCCGCTTCGTCCGCGCCCGAAGCAGAGGAAACCGACGGAGCGGAAACGCACGAAAACAGCCCGATTGACCTTTCCGAAATCTTCACGGACGACGCGGTGATTGCCGCGGCCGGCGTGACAGCCGGAACATCGGTGCTTACCGAAGGCTCGGAAAACGTGACGCTTGTGGAAAATGTCGGGGATGGGGAGGAAGGCGAAAAAGAGGATGTCAAGGTCGAGCCAAAGCCCGACCCGGCCGAGCTTTACCGCTTCCCGGATATCGATTTTTTGCAGAAAGACCCCAATCCTGCTACCTTTGCCGTGACCGATGAGATCAAAAATACATCGGTAAAGCTTGTCGAAACGCTTGCCAATTTCGGCGTTAAGACCAAGATCACCAATATTTGCTGCGGTCCGACGGTCACGCGCTACGAATTGCAGCCGGAGATCGGCGTGCGCGTCAAGTCGATTCAGAACCTTTCGGATGATATCGCGCTGCACCTTGCGGCGGCCGGCGTGCGTATCGAAGCGCCGATTCCGGGAAAACAGGCGGTAGGTATCGAAATCCCGAATAAGACGGTTTCGACGGTCTATATCCGGAACCTGATCGAAAATCCCAAATTTGCCCAACAGAAAAGCCGTCTTTCGGTGTGCCTCGGCATGGACGTTGCCGGAAGTCCGGTGTATATGGATATTGCCAAAATGCCGCACTTACTCATTGCCGGTGCGACCGGTATGGGTAAATCGGTCTGTATCAACAGCTTTATTGTCAGTCTGCTTTACAAGGCGCGTCCGGACGAATGCAAGCTATTGCTCATCGACCCGAAAAAAGTGGAATTCGGCGTTTACAACGGTATGCCGCACTTACTTGTCCCGGTCGTGAGTGACCCGAAAAAAGCGGCCGGTTCGCTTGCCTGGGCGGTCAACGAGATGGAGCGCCGCTTCCAGTTGATCGAAGAAGTTGGTGTGCGCGACATCGATTCCTACAACAAGGTCACGGAAAACGACCCGGAAAAAGAGCATATGCCGAAAGTGGTCATCATCATCGACGAGCTTGCCGACCTCATGATGACTGCGCGCGACAGTGTGGAAAACTCCATCTGCCGTATCGCGCAAAAGGCAAGAGCTGCCGGCATGCACCTTGTTATCGGTACCCAACGTCCGTCGGTTGACGTTATCACCGGCCTTATCAAGGCGAACGTGCCGTCACGTATTGCCTGTACGGTGGCGTCGCAGGTCGATTCCCGTACCATTATTGATGTGGCCGGCGCGGAAAAATTACTTGGCCGCGGCGATATGTTATATGCGCCGGTCGGCAGTATGAAGCCGATCCGCGTGCAAGGCTCATTTGTCACCGACGGTGAAATCGAGAAGATCATCGACTTTTTGAAGAGCGGCACAGAGGCCGTTTACGACAGCGATATCATCGACAGCATCGAGCGCGAAGCCGAGCATTGCGGCGAAAAGAAGAAAGGCCGCGGCGGTTCGGACGAGGGCGGCTCGGATGAATACGATGCGGACGACCGCGACGCAATTCTCGATTCGGACGACGCGATGTTTGACGCCATTAAAGTGGCGGTGGACGCCAATATGATATCCACCTCTCTTTTGCAGCGCAAGCTGTCGCTTGGATATTCCAGAGCGGCGCGCATTGTTGACAAGCTCGAAAAGCTCGGCATTGTCGGCCCGTTTGAGGGCTCAAAGCCGCGCAAGGTGCTTATCACGCCGCAGGAATATTTGGAGTTAAAAATGAGCCACGGACGGTAAGAATTGAAAATGGAAAATTGAAAGTGAAGAAACCGGAAAATCTGCGGGTCTGAATCGCGAGTTCTGCGTTGAAAATTTTGGATATCCGTGGGCAAGTAAGCTGTTTTATGGCACGTTTAGCGGCACACGCACCGCAAGGTGTGCCGCTTCGGTTGTTGTCAAAGCCGAATAAGGAGTTTGTCAAAGGAACCGTGAAGCTCCCTTTTTCCGATACATTCAAAATATAAGGAGAAGTCTATGAAAATCAGGTTTCCGAAATATCCCACACGCAGGGTGCGAAGCACGGCGTTAAAGCTGGTATCGCTTGCGGCAGCCATTGTGGTCGTACTTATCTGTCGGATTCGCGACCGGGAAGCGTTTCAAGCGTATCTTGACGTATTTGACCGCGCCGACGGTTATTTTGCCGCTTATTTTGTGGATGTCGGGCAAGGCGACGCCACGCTTTTGGCAGCGCCGGACGGAAGTTACATGCTCATCGACTGCGGTCCGACCGACCAAGCGGATTATTTGGTCAAATACCTAAACGACATCGGCGTACAAAAGCTCGATTATTTCATTCTCACTCATCCGCATGAAGACCATTGCGGCGGCGCGTCGGAGATCATCCGGAATTTTCCGGTGGAAAAATTCGTTATCCACGCGGATTACCTTGAAACCTTTCCCTATACGCGTTATATCTATCAATTGGGAAACAACCGCTTTGACGAGCCGACCGAAATTGTCGGCACGCGCCGGGACGACCGGTTTATCTTTGCAGACTGTGCGGAGTTCCGCATTCTTTCGCCTGAAGAGGTGGACGCGGACGACGCCAATGAATCCAGCCTTGCCATAAAGATAGTCTATGGAAATACGTCGTTTCTCTTTACCGGCGACGCGGAAAAGGGTGCGGAAAGAGCTATGCTCGCAAACGGCTACAATCTGAAAGCCGATGTGTTTTCGGCCGGTCATCACGGCTCGGCCACCTCCAATTCGCCCGGCTTTATCGAAGCGGTTTCGCCGGAATTTGCCGTTATCAGCTGCGGCAAGGACAATAGCTACGGTCATCCGCACAAAAAGACGCTTGAGACCTTTGCAAAGTACGGTGTGACGGTCTTGCGCACCGATGAGCTTAGCAATATCTTGCTTCTGTCCGACGGCGAAGAGGTCTGGTATTTTGATGAAAACTACGCGCAAACCGACGGCAGACCTCCCGAAAACTCGGTTTTGACGGGCGCGGCCGGAGCAAACGAAGACTTAGCGGCGTAGAGAAAGCGTGCCGCAAACGAAAGCGCATGCCGCTTTTATGTCTTTTGCAGCGAAAACTTCCCGAGCGGCGTACCGTCCGAATCGAAATATTCGACCGTGCCGATCCCGTTTGAAAGCGTCACTTCATAGCGAAAGACCGGTTTATTTCCTTTTGGGACAGTCAGATAAACGTCGTCCGGATTGGAAAAGCGCATGCCGCCGGCATAGACGCCGAAAGCGCCGTTTGCGGCGATTTCGACAGTGTCGAAGCTCTCGCCGGCGTAGCTTAACATGGCCATATGGTCGTTCCAGTCGTTGCCGTCGTCGAGCGTGACGGCGATAAACAGCGAACCGTCTTTCTCGGCGGCGCTCACAAGGCAGCGCCCTGCCGCCTTGGTAAAACCGGTCTTTACGCCGACCGCGCCCTCATACAGCCGAAGCAGCTTGTTGTGATTGAAAAAATACCGCGTCAGCTCGCCGTCTAAGGAGGGCGCAATGTGTTTTTTGGCTGCGACGGCTGTTCGGAAAAATTCGTTTTTCATGGCTTGCGCCGTAATGCGCGCAAGCTCATAGGCAGTGGTATAATGTCCGTCGGCGGAAAGTCCGTGCGGATTTTCAAAGTGTGTGCCGACAAGGCCTAACGCAGCACCTTTCTCGTTCATGAGCGCGGCGAAGGACGGAATATCGCCGGATACGGCGACGGCTAACGTGTGCGCCGCGTCATTGCCCGATTCGAGAAGCAGTCCGTACAGCAGCTCCTCTACCGTGATCTTTTCGTTTTCACGCAGGTAAATAGACGAGCCTTCGACGAGCGTCGCCTCCTTGGGAACGGTAACGACCGTATCGAGCGGCAAATGTTCGAGAACGACAAGTGCGGTCATGATTTTGGTGGTGCTTGCCATGGGAAGCGCGGCAGAGCTGTTTTTTTCGTATAAGACCGCGCCGCTTTTGCCGTCGATAAGGCAGGCGGCTTTCGCGTAGGTCTGCGGCGGTGAGCCGGCGCTTTCGCCAAAGAGCGGAACGGTCACCGAAACCGGAAGCTCCGAAACGTTTTTACGTGCGTTTCTCGCCGAAAGTCCGAGAATGGCTACGCTGCAAAACAGCGCGACACAGGCGGCAAAGCAGAGAAAGCGCCCGGAGGTCATTCTCGGCGCACGGTGTGAGTGTTTTTGCGGAAGTCGTACTCTTGTCATGGCAGATTCCTTTCGGCTTTTTCAAAACGATATGCATATCGGCGATATTGTATTTATATGGAAGTTTTTTTAAAAATATGATTGACAACGACCGGACAAACGACTATAATATAGCGGTGAAATAAGAAGCGGAGCAAAAAACATGGCATATACCTATCAGATACGAAGAATACTCAGCTATACGCGCCGGGCAGTGGATGATTTTCACATGATCGAAGAGGGCGACCGGATTGCCGTCGGCTTATCCGGAGGCAAGGATTCGCTTGCGCTTTTGTGCTCGCTCGCGTCGCTTCGCGGCTTTTATCCCAAACATTTTGAGTTGGAAGCCGTGACCATGGATCCCGGTTTTTATAAGGCCGGCATGGGAAATGAAGCCGAAACGCGCGAAGGCTTTAAGCGTCTTGCCGCGCTTTGCGAACAGCTTGACGTGCGGTTTACGCTTTTCGAGACCGAGCTTGCAAAGCTGATCTTTGACGAGCGCAAGGAATCCAATCCCTGCTCGTTATGCGCGCGTATGCGCCGCGGAATGCTTCACGACCGCGCCAAGGAGTTAGGCTGCAACAAAATCGCGCTCGGACACCATTTTGACGACGCCGTTGAAACGTTCATGATGAATCTGTTCAACGAGGGGCGCATCGCCTGCTTTTCGCCGGTGACCTATCTCGACCGCAAAAAGATCACCATGATCCGGCCTCTTGTGTATGCGCCGGAAAAGGATATCCGCTACTTTATCAATCATTCCGATCTGCCGGTGCTTGGCAGCCCCTGTCCCATGGATAAGACCAGCGACCGCGAACGCTACAAAAAGATGCTTGCCGCCATGGACCGCGAGAACAAAGGCTTAAAGCACCGCATTTTGGGCGCGATGCAGAAAGCAGACATCGACGGCTGGCAGCCGAAAGAAAAATAAAACCGACATCCGATTCCGGACGCCGAAAAATAAAGGAGAAAAAACATGCTTGTAAACGCAATGACTTTCAACATCCGTTTTGATACGCTTGACGACGGAGCAAACTGCTTTGAGGGCAGAAAGGCGTTCGTCAAAGAATTCATCGACCGCGAAAAGCCGGATGTGATCGGCTTCCAAGAGGTCTTGCCGCATGTGCGCGAATGGCTGTGTGACAACCTGCCGGACTACACGGTTCTCGGCATGGGACGGAACCCCGACTATTCCGGCGAAAGCGTATCGATCGCTTACCGCAAGGATAAGTTCGACCTTGTCAAATTCGACCAGTTCTGGCTGTCCGATACGCCGGATGTGCCGGGTTCGCGCTATATGCTCGATCAAAGCCCATGTCCGCGCATTTCCGTGCAGGCCACGCTTGTTTCCCGTAAGGAAGGCAAGCTCTTCACGTTCGCCAATACTCACCTCGACCATGTCGGCGTGTATGCCCGTCTTTGCGGCGCGTCGTTACTCATGACCAAACTGCTTTCCGAAAGCAAATATCCGTTCATCTTAACCGGCGATTTCAACGCAAGACCCGATGAAGCATCGATCAAAGAGATAAAAAACATCAAAGGCGTTCACGATCTAACGGCCTCTGTCAAGGAAACCACCTATCACGGCTACGGCAAAGAGAATAACTGCAAGATCGATTACATCTTTTCAAATAAAACCGCCGTCAAAGGCACGCTTACCGTTCACAAGGATAAAAAGGGTGAGATTTGGCTGTCCGACCACTATCCGATCTCGGTGACGGTTGATATTCACTAAAACGTTTTTTGGCACATAATTCCGCTTTTTTCGGCGTATACTGTCTATACACCGAAAAAAGAAAAGGGGATTTTTGTGAAAAGCGAAAAAAACAAACCGATGAACACCGGTTATCGGGAAACGTTGGAGCGTTACTGCCATGTTTTGGATTCCAACGTTCCGGTCAGCCGTTACACTGAGGACGGAAAAACGGTCTATGAATGCTCAAAATGGGAGTTTTGCGAGAAAAACGGCGGCTGTCAGAATAAGCGTTACTCGTGAAAAAGCCGCTTTTGTGGAAAATAGCTAAAACGGTTTGCCCAAACAAAGCAACATGCACAAAAATCGTGCAAATGTAAGTTTCGTATTTACATTTGCACGATTTTTTGCTATAATAGACACATAGTGTATATGGGCACGAAAGGCGCTGTTTTACGGGAAAACGGCGTTTGTTTCTGCAAAAATACGCTATAGGAAACAATCGATATTTTCGAAAAGGAGAAGTTTATGAGAAAAAAAACATTAACGCTTCTTGCATGCGCGCTTGCCTTGACGGCTTTATTTGCTCTCATGGCGTTTGCTGCTGACGACATTTCCGTAGGACTTGCGGAAAAGCTCTCGTTCCGCGGCATAGAGGCAACGTATGCGGACGGCGTCTTGGATTTGGATATCCAAGGCTTAAATGAAAAGAACGAAGCACCGGCTATTTTCTTTCCGGGTGTGGAGATAGACACAAACGTTTACCGCTACATAAAAATGGAGGTCAAGTCTGAGGTTTCGCCGCTTGCCAAAGGTACGGAGCACGGTTTCTATTTCCGCACCACGGAAAGCACGGCTTTTTCCGAAAGCAAAAAGGTTTCTGTAAACCTTCAGGAAAAGTCCGACGGCTTTGTGGAATATACCTTTGATATGGCCACAAACAGCGACTGGTCTGGCACGGTTACCGGAATCTTCTATTCCTTCAACGCCTTGACCGGCAAGGCGCAGATCAAAAACATCCGCTTTGTCGAAGGAACGCCGATCAAGAAGATCACGTTGACCGAAGCGGAAAAGATCACCGACCTTCCGGCTCCCGAGAAAACGATCATCCCGTCGAAGTTTTCCAAGAGCCGCACCTATACCGACGCTTTTACCGACGTTACCGTAAAAGACTGGTTCTATGACGCCGTTTCCGGCGCATACGAATTCGCACTTGTCAACGGCGACAGCGCCACCACCTACAATCCCGAAGGCACCATGACGGTGGCCGAAGCCGTGACGCTTGCTTCCCGTATGCATTCGACCGTCAAGGGCGACGGCGCGTCGCTTGCGACCGCCGACGGCGACACATGGTATACGAATTATGTAAACTACGCAAAGCAAGAAGGCTTCTTGAAGGACGGCATGTTTGACAGCTTTGACCGCGAGATCAAGCGTCATGAGATGGTATCCCTCTTTGCTGCCGCTCTTCCCGAGGAGTGCTTTGAAACTCTGAATTATGTCACCCACATTCCGGATGTATCGTCTGACGCAGCATACGCAAAGGCCGTGTTGATGTTCTACAATGCCGGCATCTGCATGGGCAACGACATTTACGGAACGTTTAACCCCGATTCCAACATTACGCGCAGCGAAGTGGCCGCCATTGCCGACCGTATTGCCGATAAAGCGCACCGCTTAGACAAGGACCTTGCCGTCCGCGTCAATCCCGAAAGCGCATATTGGCTCGCCGACGATTCCGCCTATTCGACGCGCAACACCGTGAAAGAAACGCTTCAGTCCGGCTGGGATTACGATAACCGCGGCGGCTCGGTCAAATCCAAGGACGAGCCTCCCTATTCGCTCAGCGATATCAGCGCGACCGAACCGGTAACGCTCACCCGCACGCTCACCGTTCAGGATGCCGGCGTTGTGACTACCGAATTCGGCGTTACGTTCAATTCGGCTTTCGACGGCTGGTATATGGAAACGCTCGGCACGTCCGGCACGTCCGTCTACAAGCTCTTTACCAAGAACGACGAATTTTACGTTCTTGATAACGGCGAAGAAAAGCCGCTCGGCGTCAAACCGACGCTCGGCAAGGCGACCCTCATCCGTATCGATACCGACCTTGCTGCAAGAACCAACCGTTATGAGCTTGACGGCAAAAACTGCGGCACTTTCGGCTTTGCCACGGGCGCGGCTATCGACGTTGCCGTGTTCCGCACCGGCACGACCGATGAAGCGATCATGGATACCTCGGTGTATCCGCTCCGTATGTACTGCAACTACCTTGTCAACGATTCCGCACGCACCAAAGTGATTCCGGATTCGTGGACCGTGGAGCAGACCGGCGACATGACCGTCGCGATTTCCGGCGGCGAATTCGTCTTTAACGGCAATACCGGCAAAGCCTCCATGTCCAAATCCTTCAAACCGGTAAGCGGCAATATCAGCACTGAGCTTATCATGCTCTACCCGGATATGGCGGACGGCTTTACCTATGCACTCACCTCCGGCGGCACGCCGATCGTCTCCTTTACCACCAAGGACGGCAAGATGTATGCCAACGGCAAGGAGCTTCGCAGCTACTCGAACTATATGTGGTATATGGTTCGTCTGTATACCGACACGGCAACCCAGAAAGCCACCATCAAGGTCAGCGGCAAGACCATTGCCACGGATATCCCGTTTGCATCTGCCGCTTCCACCCTTGACGGCTTGTACCTCGCTTCCGAAAACAACGGCGGCAAAACACTGAAATTAGACGATATCATCGTCGAAAAGATCGTCGAATACGCCGATTATCCCTCCGAGCCGAAGGTTCCTGCCGGTGCGGACGATTACTTCATCGGTATCAACGTCTGCAACCTGTGGAGAAACGGCTATCATTGGGGCTGGGACAACATCTCGCCGTATGACGAAAACAAGCCGGTGCTCGGCTGGTATGACGAAGGTCTGCCGGAGGTTGCCGACTGGGAAATCAAGTTCATGGTCGAACACGGCGTTGACTTCCAGCTTATCTGCTGGTATCATTCGGGTGAGGCACCCTTCAAGTCGTTCTACGGTTCTACGCCGAAAGCGCTCTTTGAGGGCTTCATGAACGCAAAATACAGCGAAAAGTACGGTAAGTTTGCGCTTCTTTGGGAAGCAGCCAACGGCACAAAGCCGCAGAATCTTGACGACTTCAAGAGCCGTTTTGTGGAATACTGGGTCGAGTACTTCTTCTCCGATCCGCGCTATATGGTTATCGATAACAAGCCGGTCATGTCCATTTTCGGCGCCGGTTATCTGAAGAACTGCTTCGGCGGCACGGAAGCAGGCGTTAAGGAAGCATTTGATTACCTGCGCAGCCGCGTCAAGGAAATGGGCTATGACGATATCATCATCATGGCATGCGACGGCTCGGCCGACAAGGCACATCTCCAAAGCCTTGCCAATATGGGCATTGACGCCGTTCAGGCATATAACTGGGGCAATGCGGCGTACAGCGCGGCATGGAACCAACAGAAGATCGCCGACCAACAAAAGAACGGCGCAGGCGTGATGCATAACGTTCCGACCGTTTCCACCGGCTTCAACAACATCGCATGGGCCTATACCCGTTATCCGCTCATCACCACCGAAAACATGGAACAGGTGTTAACTTGGGTTCGTGATTCGGCACTTAATAAATATGAAATCACCGGCAACGGCGACGAATGGAAAAAGAAATTCGTCATGCTGTCCACCTGGAACGAGTACGGCGAAGGTACGTATATGATGCCGGCCGGTCTTAACGGCTTCGGCTATCTCGATACCGTCCGCAAGGTATTTACCAAGGGTACAAACCACACGGATGAACAGCCGAATACGCTCCAGATGGCGCGACTCGGTCATATGTATCCGATCAACCGCGAAATTATCCGTCCGCAGGGCTATTATGAAGCACCCGAGGCAAGCACGGTGATCTACGAAGAAAAGTTTGCCGAAAACGGCAAGACTCTTTGGGGCGCAGGCAACTGCACGATTTCGGCCGACGGCGATATCTTAACCGGTACGGCCTCCAACACCGACCCGATTCTCCATCGTCCGGATACTTCGCCGAAGCTCAAGGCGTCGGAGGTCAAGCAGGTCAAGGTTTGGGTAGACGGCCCGGTCGGCGACAGCGTCGAGGTTTACTTCTTGACCGATTCCAGCGGCAACTGGTCGGCCGATAAGGGCACTTCCGCAAAGATCACCCAAGAAGGCATGCATCCGGTGGTTGTCAATGTTTCCGCACTTTCGACCTGGACGGGTACAATTACGGCGCTCCGTATCGACCCGATCACCTCGCAGAACAGCTTCCGCGTGGAAAAAGTTCAGTTCCTTGGCGACCCGGTTACCGAGCGCTTCTTATTGAACGGTGAAGAGGTCGAATTTACTTATGCACCGGTAGAGGTAGAGGGCGATAAGCTGATTCCGTTCTATCCGGATGAAGGTATCGGCTACCGTCTCGGCTGCGCGTATACCTGGGATAAGGTCAACAAGAAGCTAACGCTCACCAAGAACGGCAAGCAGATCGTCTTTACCATGGGTTCGAAAAAGATCACGGTCAACGGCGAACCGGTGTCGGTAGGCTATGCACCGTATCTTGAGGACGGCATCCCGATGGTTCCGCTGCACTTTATCGTGGATACCTTCGGCTATCAGACCGAGACCAAGACCGCCGAAGACGGCGTCACGGATTTCAACGTGATCACCATTACCAAGGATATCTACGATGTCATTTCCAAACGCGTGGATAACGAGTGGGAATTCAACCTCACCGGCGACGGCGAAGGCTGGACGCTCGGCAATGCCACGGCCACCGTTATCGACGGCAACTTCTACGGCAATGATATGGAACAAAAGGGCGGCTGGGGCGGCCGTTATGACCCGGCTCTCTCGTCTCCGGCACTTTCGATTGACGCGAACCGTTACAAGACCTTGAAGATTCGCATGAAGCATGAGATCCAAGCCGAAAAGACCGAGGAAAACAAGGGAGAATTCCAGTTGGTCGTTTATTTCAAGACAAGCTCGGCAGGACTTTCCGAAGGACGCACCTTCCGTGCCGACCTTGAAAAGACCTCGGACGGCTATATCGAATATACCTTTGATCTTGCTTCCCACGAAGAGTGGAAAGGAAAGATCACGGGACTTCGTATTGACCCGTTCAACAACGTTCCGGGTGAATTCTGGATCGACTGGATTCGCTTTGAATAAGCAAACCGAATAGTTTCAAGCCATCCCGGCCGTGCAAAACGGTCGGGATGTTTTTGTAAATTGTAAAAATACCTTGCACAGCTTAAGCCGGAATCTTCTTTTTTGCGTTTAGATCTCCCTAAAACCGGGAATTTTCACAATTTTTTTTGCAAATCTGCCGCAAAACCGGAAATATTTCTGAAAAAGTGTTGACTTATTGCTCAAAAAACTGTATAATACTAACTACAAGTGACTTATTCACGGAAAGGAAGAAAGAATTCAATGAAAAACAGCGTTTGTTCCCTGATACTGACCCTTTTGTGCATTACACTCGTCGTTTTGGTCGCTCTGTTTGGCGTCCCGGGTACTGCACTTTCGGGCGTGTTTGAAGAGGACACCATCAGCAAAGGACTCGACCTCGTAGGCGGTTCTTCCATTACTTTTAAGGCGATTCCCGAAGAGGGCGCCGATATCAACATGGATGAGGCGCTTGAAAAAGCCGTCAACATCATGCGTAACCGTCTCGACGGTATGGGCCAGAACGAAGCCATCGTTTCCAAGGTCGGCTCGGATTCCCTGCGTATCGAGATCCCGGGTATCACCAATCCCGAAGAAGCCGTACAGACCCTCGGTTCGACCGCAAAGCTTACCTTTGAGGATTCCGACGGAAACGTCGTTATCGAAGGTAAGGACGTAAAGGCAGCTCAGGCTGTTTACGGACAGGTCAACCAGAACTCGGTCGGCAGCGAATGGTATGTTTCCCTTGAATTCAACGATACCGCACGCGCCGCTTTTGCCGACGCTACGGAGCGTATGGCTGCAAAGCCGGAAGGCTCCAATTACATTTCCATCAAGCTTGATGACGCGACTATTTCCCAACCTTCGGTTTCGGAACGTATCAACGACACGCACTGCGTCATTTCCGGTTCGTTTGACGAAGCAGGCGCAAAACAGCTTGCTACCCTCATTTCGTCCGGTCAGCTGCCGGTAGCTTTCGAAGAAAGCGAGCTTCGCTCGGTCGGCGCATCCCTCGGTTCGGAAGCGCTTGCAACCAGCCTTAAGGCCGGTCTTATCGGTGTTATCCTTGTTATGATCTATATGATCCTTTTATATCGCTTGCCGGGCTTTATCTCGTGCTTCGCGCTCGTGGCCTACACCGCTATTTTCGGCGTTGTGCTTGCCGTGACCAAGATCACGCTTTCTCTGCCGGGTATTGCCGGTATTATCCTTACGGTCGGTATGGCGGTCGACTCCAACGTCGTCATTTACGAAAGAATCAAGGAAGAGCTTCGTTCCGGCAAGACGCTTCGCGCTGCCGTTCAGTCCGGCTTCTCCCGTGCTTTCACCGCTATTCTGGACGCAAACGTTACTACGCTTATCGCATCGGTCGTTCTTTGGTACTACGGTACCGGTTCGGTTCAGGGCTTTGCCAAGACGCTGTTTATCGGTGTTATCATCTCCCTGTTTACCGCGCTTGTCGTTACGAGAGTCCTCTTGAACGCGTTTGTTGATTTCAAGGTCAGCCCGAAGCTTTTCGGCGCCAAGAAATCGGTTTAATGGGAAAGGAGTGACGTAACGTGAAAAAATTCAGCTTTATCAAGAATCAGAAGATTTTCTTCGGCATTGCGATCGCCGTCGTCATTCTCGGTATCGTTTCCTTTATTGTGCGCGGTTTCAATCTGGATATTGATTTCGCAGGCGGTACGGAAATTGCCTATGATATGGGTCAGGCCGTTACCAAGGACGATGAAAACGCCATTGCAGAAGATGTAAAAGCCATTATCGGTGCAGATAACTTTTCTTCGATCCGTGTTTCCGGCGAAAAGGATATTGTGACCATCCGCACGCTTGTTATCGATAACAGCGACAATACCGGCGACATCTCGGCCGCTATCAACGCAAAGCTTGCCGAGCTTTATCCGGACGCTGCCGCATCGGCAGACAATACGGATACCGAAAAGGTATTTTCTTTCACCGCCGCAGAAGGCGAAGACGCTCCGACGTGGTCGGATGAGGATGTAGATGCCGTCAAGGCTGCTTTGGAAGCACTTGATCCGGCTCCGGCCGAATTGAATGTTTCGGCAGACGGTGCAGACCTTTCGGTTTCGTTCACCTCGACCAGCATTATCTCCAAGTACCGTGCGGAAATCACCGACGCCATTCAGGCTCGCTTTGAAAACGCTTCCTGGCGTTCGATCGATACGGTCAGCGCAGAAGTCAGCGCAGGCCTTAAAAAATCGGCAATTGTTGCCAGTGCGGCCGCCGTACTTCTCATGCTTATCTATATCGCATTCCGTTTCCAGGTCAGCTCGGCTTTCGCGTCGATCGTCTGCCTGGTACACGATATCTTCGTTATGCTCGTTGCTTACTCGGTGCTTCACATCCCGGTAAACTCGAACATTATCGCCGCACTTCTTACCATTCTCGGTTATTCGATCAACGCGACGATCATCATCTTTGACCGCATCCGTGAAAACGACAAGGCCATGGGCCGCGGCGTTCCGTTTGCCGATAAGGTTGACGCCGGTATCGCAAGTACGCTTGGCCGTTCGATCAACACCACCATTACCACGCTTCTTACCATCGGCATGGTATACATTCTCGGTGTTGCTTCGATCAAGAATTTTGCATTGCCGCTTATCGTCGGTATCATTGCCGGTCTGTTCTCTTCTGTTTGCCTTGCAGGTCCGTTATGGAATATATTCCACAAGATCGCTGCCGACATGAAAAAGAAAAAATAAGAAATAATCGGAAATTTTGCGCCACGGGTTTAAACCCGTGGCGCTTTTTTGTCCTGCTTTTTCAAAAGCAGGGAAATGCCACGAAGCGGCAAAGATGTTATCGGTTTCGCACAGGCCGCTGCCCAGCATTTCCAATCAAGAAAATCTGCCTAATGGCAGATTTTCTTGACATACTATATGGCTTCGCCGTCATTTTTTAAGGTGATAAGCTCCGATACCGTGACAAAGGAGTATCCGCGCTTTACAAGCTCCGGCAAAATGACCGATAACGCCTCCGGCGTCGGACTACCCTTGGTGTTGAAATCGTGAAACAGAATTATATCGCCGTCACGCAGATTGTCAAGCACCGTTCGTACCACCTGTTCTACCGGCGGCTTCGACCAATCGCGCGTGTCCTGCCGCCACGACCACGAAACCGGCTTGCAGGATATCCCTTCTACTGCCGTGATAAGTTCGTCGGAAAAAATGCCGCCCGGCGAACGGAACAATTTCGGATAGTCTCCGGTGATGTCGTGAACGATCTCTTGCGTCTTTTCGATTTCTTCTATTGCTTCCGCAACTCCGATCTTCTTCATGTTCGGGTGCGAATAGGTGTGATTCCCGATCTCGTGCCCGGCTTCCGATTCCTTGATTATCAGCTCCGGATAACGCTCGGCATTCTGACCCACTACAAAAAAGGTCGCTTTGGCGTTGTTGTCCGCTAAAATCTTTAGAATTTTTTCCGTGTAGACCGGATGCGGCCCATCGTCAAACGTGAGCGCAACATATTTTCCGGCATGCCGATTGGCTGCGACAATGTGACTGTTCGGTTCGGCACTCAAAACAGAAAAAGTATTTGCCGCGATCAGAGCCAAAGCAAGCGTCAGGCAAAAACGCTTAATCCTCTGTGCCGTTTCCCGGCGTATGGGATTTTTGCACATCCTCTATCCCTCCTTGTGGTTTAGTAAGCTCAGTGAGCGAACCGAACGTGTACCCGTCTGCCCGCAGCGCGTCGATATAGCTTCCCAAAATGGCGGCATTCGTCGCCGATGTCGGGTGTAATAGCGCCACACAGCCATTATGCGTGCGTGCAAGTATTAGATCAAGCGCTCGTGCTGGCGCAAGCTGCTTTTCGTTGTCCCAGTCCGCGTAAGGAAGAACAATTGCTCCGGGATGTACTCTTGTCAATAGTTTACTAAATGCTTCTTCCTTAGTAGGCTGTGCATCCGTATTCCAATCTACATATGCAAGACTCCAGAAAACCGTCGTGTAGCCGAGCCGGTCGGCAAATTCTAAATTCTGTTCAGAAAAACGTCCCTCCGGTGGCCGATAGAATTTGTCCATTTCAAGGCCTGTATATTCCAACAATATATCCTCGGCTGCCTGAAGCTCCGCGGCAAACGTTTCAAAATCCGTGATCTTACTCATGTTGCGGTGCGTTTTGGTGTGATTGCAGATAAGATGTCCTTCTTCGCGCATGCGCCGCACCAAATCGGTATTTTCCTTTGCTAACTGCGGCAGAATAAAAAACGCGCCGGGTGCGTTTTTTTCTTTTAATACATCCAAGATCTTTTCTACATTTCCGTTTTCATATCCGGCGTCAAACGTCAGATAGACCCGCTTTTCCTCCGGTGAACCGAGATAGATGACCGCGTGGTTTCCGATAAATCCGCTGGCCTCCGGAATGACTTCGGGAATCGCATGATCGATCGCCGGCTTAAAGTACCAGGAATAGCTTTCGGTGCCTGCGGCCGCAGCGCTTGTGCCGAAAACACAGAGAAGTGCGGAAAGCATGAAAAAGAATTTCTTTTTTGAAAATTTAAGCATTGCCAATAAAACTCCTTTCTTTGCGCGTTCGTTTTTGGACGCGCATTTGTTTCGTTTTTTATTTTGCACAAAAGCCGCGCTATTTTACAAGGCAAAAAACGTGACGGCAGATATTTTTTTGCATAAGCGGAAAAATATACGTGATATTTTGCATATAATTTTATATATGCAACAAAATATGCAAAAACTCTTGTGCAAAATGCAACGTAAAGCATGCTGTAAGCAGCTTTTCTTGACGAATGACACAAATTGCATAAATTTTGTAAATTTGAATAAATAACACTTGATTTTTTTGCGTTTCGGTGGTACAATTTAGAAAAAATAAAAGCTCGCTTATGTGAGCGCGATAACAGAAAAGGTGATTGCAATGAAAGGTATCAAAAAAGTTGTTTTGGCATATTCCGGCGGTTTGGATACGTCGATCATCATTCCGTGGTTGAAGGAAAATTACGACAACTGCGAAGTCATCGCCGTTTCGGGCAATGTCGGACAGGCCGACGAACTGGAAGGACTTGAGGAAAAGGCGCTTGCTACGGGCGCGTCCAAGCTGTATGTCGAAGACTTAACGGATGAATTTGTCGATGATTTCATCATCCCGACCGTCAAGGCTGGCGCACTGTATGAAAAATACATGCTCGGTACGAGCTTTGCCCGTCCGGTTATCGCAAAACGTCTTGTTGAGATCGCCAAAAAAGAGGGCGCGGACGCCATCTGTCACGGCTGCACCGGTAAAGGCAACGATCAGGTTCGTTTTGAGCTTGCGATCAAGGCTTTCGCTCCGGATATGAAGATCATCGCTCCTTGGCGTGAATGGAGCATTAAGAGCCGTGACGAAGAAATCGATTACGCAGAAGCGCATCATATTCCGCTTAAGATCAACCGTGAGACCAACTATTCCAAGGACAAGAACCTGTGGCATCTTTCGCACGAAGGTCTTGACCTGGAGGACGCAGGCAACGAGCCGCTTTATGAAAAGAAGGGCTTCCTTGAAATGGGCGTTTCGCCGATCGACGCGCCCGATGAACCTACCTACATCACGCTCGATTTTGAAAAGGGCGTGCCGGTAGCCTTTAACGATGAAAAAATGTCTGCAAAGGATATCATCTTGAAGCTCAACGAGGTTGGCGGCGCTAACGGCATCGGCCTTCTCGATATCGTGGAAAACCGTCTTGTCGGCATGAAGTGCCGCGGCGTGTATGAAACTCCCGGCGGTGCAATTCTGTATGCCGCTCATGAATATCTCGAAACGATCTGCCTTGACAAGATGACGGCGCACAAGAAAGAAGAACTTGCCATCACGTTCGGAGAACTCGTCTACAACGGCCAATGGTTCACGCCGCTTCGTGAAGCGCTCAGCGCGTTTGTCGATAAAACGCAGGAAACGGTGACCGGTAAGGTGAAGCTGAAATTATATAAGGGCAACATCATCAAGGCCGGCGTTTGGAGCGATTATTCGCTGTATTCCGAAGAGATTGCAACCTTTGGCGAAGACCACGTCTACGACCAAAAGGATTCCGCAGGCTTCATCAATCTGTATGGTCTGCCGATTGCTGTGCGCGCGAAAGCAAAGCAGAATTGGGAAAAGAAATAAGACATTAAGCATTTGTGCGTTGGTATAGGGTAAGAGCAGATCTTGCCCTATGCTTCGTACAGGGAGAGTTTATGAAAGACCTTGAAAAACTGCTGAGAGCTGCCGGTTTTGTCGGAAATAAAGTCGAAATCGATGAAAGATCGGAGCTTTTTGTACTGTCGGACGTCAGCCGTGAAGATTTTGACTGCGTGGTCGGCTTGCTTTCGAAGGATGCTAAGAAAACGGCGGAAAACGGCATCGGCGAAAACGCATTTTATTTTGCACTTTCCGGCGATGATTTTATCGGCGTTCGTTTTTATCCGAAAAAATGCGAAATCCGTGTGACATGTGAAACCGGAAACGACTATTTTTCCGTATTTCCAGAGCATAAAAAAGGTGCGCAGACGATAACGCCGCTTCTTACTCAGAACCGTGTGGCATGCATGAGCGCCGACTGCGGCATGTCGTATGTGCTTCGCACGGCCGACGGCCGGTTTGCCCTCGTTGACGGCGGCATGGACGATTACGAAGAAAGCGAGCGGTTATACGACCTGCTGTGCAAACAGAATGCCGGCAGCGGCAAGCCGGTGATTGCGGCGTGGTTTATCACGCATATGCATGACGATCACACGACGGTGTTCTGCCGGCTTTGGAAAGAACACAAGGACGATATTGTTTTGGAAAGCCTTGTATACAACATCGTCCCGGACAAATTCAACGTAAAATATCCTCACGAAGTCTTTGACGCGCTGCTTCCCGAGATCAAGGCGCACGGTACGGCGCTTGTGACGGCGCGTGCCGGCATGAAGTTTTCTTTCGCCGGTTTAAATATCGACATGCTCTACACGCCGGACGATTACTTGCCGAACGTGTTTTCCAATTTCAACGATTCGTCGCTTATCTTCCGTGCGGATTTTGCCGGACGGCGGATATTGTTTTTGGGCGACGCCATGCCGCTTTCATCGGATATTGTTGCGAACCGCTACGAAAAAAATGACCTTGCAAGCGAATTTTTGCAGGTGGGACACCATGGCTATGGCGGCGGTTCGGACGCGCTCGATACTGCGAGTGACCCGGAAACGCTGCTTTGGCCGTGTCCGGCCTTTTGGTATCCGAGCGTAAGACTGTGGAAGAGCAACGACGTTTTGCGTAATTCTCCGCATATCAAGCACATTTTAATGGCCGGCTTCGGGTCGGTTACGCTCGATATGACAAAGCCGGTCGAGGATGCGCCGAAAAAGGCCTACAACTCCGGCGATACCGTGTATGAAGAAGATTTTGAATCGAAAAAACGGCTTATCGATCTTGGTTACGAGAGTGTGACCGGTGGCGCGACCGGTCTTGTACCGGCAAAATACGGTTTTGAAACAGACGCTTTCGGCAGATATCTGGCGGTAAGCTCCGACGCCAATTCCCTTATCGGAATCGCTTCGCAAGATACGCTTGCCGGCCTTGCGGGTTATGAAGCGACCTTCATGCTCCGTGCGCCAAAAGATGCGAAGATCGGCATTATGGCGGCTTGCAAAATGCCGAACGAATGGCAGGGCGAGCATACGCGCTGGTTTACGCTTGCCGCGTCGGAAAAGCCGTGCGCACTTACCGTGAAAACCGACTATAAGGCGCATACGCTTGCAATCACGCTTGACGGAAAAACGCACGCGTTTGAGACTGCCGATATGTGCGGCGGCCTGTATCTGGCGCTTGAAAAAACGCAAACCATGCTGTATCACGTGAAGATCACAGCTCTGTAAATATACTTTATAAAGGATTGGACGCACAACATGAAAATGTGGCAGGGACGGTTCAAAAAGGAAGAGGACGAGCGCGTCAACGATTTTAACTCGTCGATCTCCTTTGACAGCCGTATGTATAAACAGGATATCACCGGCAGCATGGCGCATGCCAAGATGCTCGGCGATACCGGTATCATCGATAAAAGCGAAAGCGAATGCATTATCCGCGGCCTTGAGGGCATTTTGGCCGATCTTGAAAGCGGTGCGCTCGCGTTCGACCCCAAGGCGGAGGATATTCACATGTTCGTCGAGCAGGTGCTCACCGAACGCATCGGCGACGCCGGAAAAAGGCTGCACACCTCGCGAAGCCGAAACGACCAGGTCGCGCTCGATATGCGCATCTATCTGCGCGATGAGATAAAGGCCGTCAAAGAGCTTGTCATGAACCTCATGCAGACAGTCATCGGTATCGCGAAAGACAACACCGATACCGTTATGAGCGGCTACACGCATTTGCAGCGAGCTCAACCCGTAACGCTTGCGCATGAGCTTCTTGCCTACGCGCAGATGTTTAAGCGCGATGTGCTGAGATTAGACGATTGCTATGAGAGAACCAACATTTTGCCGCTCGGTTCGTGTGCGCTTGCCGGAACGACCTATCCGATCGACCGGTATGAGGTCTGTCGCGAACTCGGTTTCGATGACGTGACCGACAACAGCATTGACGGTGTGAGCGACCGTGATTTCGTACTCGAATTCGCATTCGATCTGTCCATGATTCAAATGCACCTGTCGCGCTTTTCGGAAGAGGTCATTTTGTGGTGCAGCAGTGAATTCGGCTATATGGAGCTTGACGACGCGTTTGCTACCGGCTCGTCCATCATGCCGCAGAAGAAAAATCCGGATATTGCGGAGCTTGTGCGCGGCAAGACCGGCCGCGTGTACGGCTCACTCATGGCGCTTCTTACCGTCATGAAAGGACTTCCGCTTGCATACAACAAGGATATGCAGGAGGACAAGGAGACGGTTTTTGACGCGCTCGATAATGTAAAGCTTTGCCTTTCGATTTTTAATGAAATGCTTGCGACGGCTTCTTTCCGCGCGGAACGCATGAGAAATGCCGCCGGGTTCGGTTTTATCAACGCCACCGACTGCGCGGACTATTTGGTGAAAAAAGGCTTGCCGTTCCGCACGGCATATAAGATCGTCGGAGAGCTTGTCGCGCTTTGTATCGAAAAGCACGAGAGCTTCGAAACGCTGCCGCTTGTCGATTATAAGGCTGTGTCGGAGGTGTTCGACGAGGGCGTTTATGCAGCGGTTGATCTTGCGGCGTGCGTCAAGGGACGTGCTTGTGTGGGAGGTCCCGCACCGGAGGCCGTTAAGCGTCAGATCGAAAAATTAGAGAATTTTTTAGCTTCCGAAGAATTGGAAGAAAACGAATAACACGCGCCAAAAACGCGCGGAAAAGAGTGACAGTATGACAGAAAACAAGAAAGTAAAGGTCGGCATTATCGGCGCGACCGGCTATGCCGGCGCAGAGCTTTATCGACTTCTTGCGTCGCACCGCTATGCCGAGGTGGCGGCGGTCTCTTCGACCTCGTTTGAAGGACAGACGCTTGAATCGGTCTATCCGGCGCTCACGACCCAAAAGGAGCATGTTTTAGGAAACATGGATAGCGTTGTGGAGGCCAGCGACGTGATCTTCGCCGCACTTCCGCACGGACTTTCCGAAGAACTTGCAGTAAGCTGCGACAAAGCCGGCAAGGTGCTTATCGATCTCGGTGCGGATTTCAGACTGACCGAGGAGGCCGACTATACCAAATGGTATGGACTGCCGTTCAAATACCCGGCTCTTCACAAAAAGGCGCTCTACTGCCTGCCGGAGATTAACCGCGAGAGCATTCCGAATGTCGATATCATCGCCAATCCCGGCTGCTATCCGACCAGTATTGCGCTTGGCCTTATGCCGGCGTTGAAGATGAAACTATGCGACGCGTCGAACGGGATCATTCTCGATTCCAAGAGCGGCGTGACGGGCGCCGGACGCGGCCTTTCGCAGAACACGCATTTTCCGGACACCAACGAGGCTTTTGCCGCTTACAAAGCAGCCTGCCACCGCCATACGCCGGAAATTGAACAGACGCTGTCGCTTCTCTACGGCGAAAAGGTAAATGTGACGTTCGTACCGCACCTTTTGCCGGTCAACCGCGGTATTTTGTCTACCATTTATGTCAAAGCGGCCGACGGCGTGACTTTGGAAAAGCTTCACGAAGCCTATACGGATTTCTATAAGAACGAAAAATTTGTGCGCGTTATGCCGTTTGGCAAATTTGCCAATATCAAAAACGTTCATTATTCCAACTATTGCGATATTTCGCTGCACTTTGATGAGCATACCTCTACGGCGGTCATCACAAGCGTTATTGACAACATGGTTAAGGGCGCTGCCGGTCAGGCCATCCAGAACATGAACATCCGCTTCGGTCTGCCGGAGGACGAAGGCATCTCAATGCTTCCGCCGTCTTTTTAAAGTGTTGTTTTCTCACAAAAATACAGAGGAGATTCGAGTCAACATGAATGAAAATAAATTCAAGCGCATGGAGGGCGGCGTAACTTTTCCGGCCGGCTTCCGCGCTTCGGGAATCCATTGCGGCCTTCGCAAAAACAAGAACAAAAAGGATCTGGCGCTGATCTTAGCCGATAAGCCTTGCAGTGCCGCCGCCATTTATACCACCAACAAGGTCTATGGCGCACCGATCACGGTCACGCGCGAGCATTTAAAGAACGGTATCGCCCGTGCGGCTATCTGCAACAGCGGCAATGCCAATACCTGCAATCCCGACGGCGTGGATAAGGCAAACGCCATGTGCGCGGCTCTTGCAAAGCATTTGGGAATCGATGAAAACGATATCATTATCACTTCGACTGGCGTTATCGGAATGCCTTTGCCGCTTGAACCGATCTTAAACGGCATTCCGGCGCTTTGTGATTCGCTCGGCTACGGTGCGGAAAACGGCTATGCCGCTGCAAGCGCCATCATGACTACCGATACGCGCCTAAAGCAGATCGCAGCCGAAGCGGTTATCGACGGCGTGAAGGTGAAGATCGGCGGCATGAGCAAGGGAAGCGGCATGATCCAGCCGAATATGGCGACCATGCTCTGCTTTGTCACTACCGACGCGGATATTACGCCGGAGACTTTACAGGTGCTTCTCAAACGGGTTGCCGACCGTACCTTCAACATGATAAGCGTGGACGGCGACACCAGCACCAACGATACCTTCAGCGTCATGGCTTCGGGACTTGCCGGAAATGCGCTTATCGACGACCCGGACAGCGAGAGCGGCAAAGCCTTTGAAGAGCTGCTTGAATATGTCTGCAAGTATTTGGCACGCAAAATGGCAGCCGACGGCGAAGGCGCTTCCAAGCTTCTCGAATGCCGCGTGCATGGCTGCGATACGCTTGAAAACGCACGCATTCTTGCAAAATCGGTCATCAATTCGCCGCTTGTCAAAACGGCCATGTTCGGCGCGGACGCCAACTGGGGACGTATTTTATGCGCACTTGGCTATGCCGGCGTGGAATTCGATCCGCATAAGGTGGACGTTAGCTTCATTTCCGACGCGGGCGAGATCAATGTCTGCAAAAACGGCGGCAGCGTCGGCTTTGACGAGGATAAGGCGAAAGAGATTCTTTTAAAGGACGCTATCGTTATTGACGTTAACATGAATATGGGGACGGCGTGCGCCACGGCTTACGGCTGCGACCTTACCTATGAATATGTCCGTATCAACGGCGATTACCGCAGCTAAGACAGGAAAAAGGGGCGAAGGGTATGTTTATTTCCAACATTGACAAGGCAAAGGTTCTTATCGAGGCCTTGCCTTACATTCAAAAATATTACGGCAAGACCATCGTTGTCAAATACGGCGGCAACGCCATGGAAAACGAGGGCTTAAAGGACGCGGTCATTTCCGACCTTGTGCTGCTAAGACTTGTCGGTATTAACGTCGTCATGGTTCATGGCGGCGGCCCGGAGATCACCTCCATGTTTGATAAGCTCGGTATTGAAACGCAGTTTATCAACGGACTTCGCTACACCGGCGAGGAAGCCGTAGAGGTCGTGCAAATGGTGCTTGCCGGAAAGACCAATAAGGATCTTGTCAACAAGATCACCTCCATCGGCGGCAGCGCAGTTGGTCTTTCGGGTATCGACGGCGGCATGATAAAGGCGAAAAAGCTTGACGACGGCAAAAACGATTACGGCGCGGTCGGCGAGATCACCGAGGTAAACACAAAAATCATCACGGACAACATCGCCGCCGGATTTATTCCGGTCATCGCGACGGTTGCAGCCGGTATCGACGGCGAAAGCAACGTGTACAACATCAATTCCGACACGGCAGCGGCCAAAATTGCTATTGCGCTCGGTGCGGAAAAGCTCATTCTTCTTACCAATACGCGTGGGCTTATGCGCGACCTGCACGACGACGATACGTTGATTCCCGAAGTGAAGTTAGGCGAAATTGCCGCACTGAAGGAAGAGGGCGTTATTTCCGGCGGAATGATTCCCAAAATCGAGTGCTGCGAGATGTGCGTCAAAAACGGCGTCAAGCGTGCGCATATCATTGATGGCAGACTTCTTCACTCCATTCTTATCGAAATGCTTTCCAACGAAGGTATCGGTACGATGATCGTCGAATAAAATACGGAGGAATATTATGGATTCGGCCTATATCAAGGAGCTTGACTCCAACTATATCATGAATACGTATGGGCGGTATGACGTGGTGATCGACCATGGCAAAAACGCAACGCTCTTTTCCGCCGACAATAGAAAGTATATCGATTTTGCAAGCGGTATCGGCACTCTTTCGCTCGGCACCGCTAACCGCGGCTATATCACGGCAGTTACGGCACAGTTACGCAAGGTTCAGCATATGTCCAATTATTTTTACAGCGAACCGACTGCATTGCTTGCTGAAAAGATTGCCAAAAGCACCATGTTAAGCAAGGTCTTTTTCGGAAATTCCGGAGCGGAAGCCAACGAGGGCGCGATAAAGCTTGCCAGAAAGTATTCGTTTGACAAATATGGCGAGGGCAGAAGCACTATTATCACTTTTGACCGCTCCTTCCATGGCAGAACCGTTACCACGCTTGCCGCAACCGGTCAAGAGGTGTTCCACAACTACTTTTTCCCGTTTACGGCTGGCTTCAAATATTGCGAATACAACAACGCCACGGCGTTTGCTGCGTCGCTTACGGGCGATGTGTGCGCCGTCATGCTTGAGGTCATCCAAGGAGAGGGCGGCGTGAACCTTATCGACAACAGCTTTGCGCGGTTTGTCGCCGAAGAATGTCGCAAACGCGATATTCTCGTTATCATCGACGAGGTGCAGACCGGCATCGGCCGCACCGGAAAGCTGTACGCTTATCAGAATTACGATATCCGTCCGGATATTTTAACGCTTGCCAAAGGCCTTGCCGGCGGACTTCCTATCGGCGCGTTCGCCGCGTCGGAAAAGTGCGCGGAGGTCCTCGGACGCGGTATGCACGGTTCGACCTTCGGCGGAAATCCGGTTTCGGCAGCCGCAGGCAATTATGTTATGGATACCGTGAATAATGAAACGTTTTTGGGCGATGTTCTGACAAAGGGCGATCTGATTCGCCGCCGGATCCGCGATTTCGGCTGCCCGGTGGTGAAGGACGTGCGCGGCAAGGGACTTATGATCGGCGTGCAGGTGAGCTGCGACCCGCATAAGGTCGCGGAAACCGCTATTGAAGCCGGTCTCATTGTGCTTACGGCCGGAAAGGACGTTATCCGTCTGCTGCCGCCGCTTACCATTACCGAAACGGAAATTGATACGGGACTAAAAATATTCAAACGCGTGCTTTCGCAGTTTTCATAACAGCGTGTTTCACGCGTTGCACGGCAAAAGGGAAGGAAATACAGCATGAAAAAAGATTTACTCAAAATGGCCGATCTTACAAAGGATGAACTTTTTGATCTGATCGAGCTTGCGGAAAAATTAAAATATGAGAAAAAGCACGGAATCGCGCACGAAATTTTAAAGGGCAAAACGCTTGGTATGATTTTTGAAAAATCGTCCACGCGTACCCGTGTGTCGTTTGAGGCCGGAATCTATCAGCTCGGCGGCTTAGGACTGTTTCTTTCCTCAAAGGACACCCAACTCGGACGCGGCGAACCGATTCGCGATACGGCACGCGTGCTGTCGCGCTATGTGGATGGCATTATGATCCGCACGTTCGGACAGGAAATTGTCGAGGAATTGGCCGAATTTTCTTCTGTTCCGGTTATCAATGCCTTGACCGACTATGCGCATCCGTGTCAGGTGCTTGCCGACCTTCTCACGATCAAGGAACATAAGGGCAGCTTCGAGGGACGCAAAATGTGCTACATCGGCGACGGCAACAACATGGCAAACTCACTGATCGTCGGCGGTCTGCTTTCCGGTATGGACGTGGCGATCGCCACGCCGGTCGATTACCGTCCGCATCCGGAGGTTTTGAAATTTGCCGAAAGCTACGGTAATAAGTTTACGCTTACCGACAACATTTTTGAGGCGGCCGAGGACGCTGACGCGCTCTTTACCGACGTTTGGTCGAGCATGGGCATGGAGTCTGAGATCGAAAAGAGAAAAAATGTTTTTTCCGGTTATCAGATAAACGCAGAACTCATGAAAAAAGCGCGTAAGGACGCCATGGTGCAGCATTGTCTTCCGGCGCACCGCGGCGAGGAGATCACCGACGAGGTGTTTGAAGCGCACGCTGCCGAAATATTCGACGAAGCCGAAAACCGGCTTCATGCACAGAAAGCCGTTATGGCAACGCTTATGAGCCGGTAAAACAAAAGTCTATATGGCTTTTCGGCGTGAGGTGCGAGCGTACAAATCTGCCAGCGTGTCATAAAACGAAGTTTTATTGTATGCTCAAAGAGCCGTCTGTTAAAAGCAGACGGCTCTTTTCTATATACGATCAAATCAAGCGTCTTTGCCGTAGCGGTCTTTGAGCATGTTGCGAAGAACCTTGATGGAAAAAGCGGCTTCTTCAATTTCAAAATCCTTGCCGAAATGGCGAAGCTCCAACTCCATGTTGTAGTAACCGCTGTAACCGATCTCATCGAGCGCGTCAAATACGTCGTTCCAGTCGATCGTGCCGGTGAGCGGCGTTTTGTGTTGGTCGGTGAGGGTGTCATTGTCGTTTAAGTGCAATGCAACAAGATTTTGACCGGCAAGACGGATCACATCGCCCGGCTTCGGATTGCCGAAGCGCATGGCCTTGTTGGAATGACCGGTGTCCACGCAGATCTTGAAGTACTTTGCAAAATCTTCGACAGCGCAAACACGGTTGTAGGACATAAGAAACTCGTTGATCTGCCCGAAAAAGTCGCAGCACGCAAAGCGAACCGCGTCGCCGAAGGTTTCGGACGCGATGATAACGCCGTATTCCTTGGCAAACGGCAGCATGCGCGTAAACATGTCAAAATTGAGGTCGCGCATCTTTTTCGGGTCAGCGTCGGGACCCATAAAAATGGTGGTGACCGAGTGAACGACGCAGATTTTCGCACCAAGCGCGGCGGTTGCCATGCAGTCGATACGGCTGTTCGCCGCTAAGTTGTCATCCTCTTCGGGAATGTCCTTAAAGCCTTGCAGTCTGCCGTGCGTCTGGCAGATCTCAAGTCCGATTTCGTCGGCAACCTGTTTTAAATGACGGTAGTATTCCAAAATGGCGTCATCGTCTTTGCTGTAAATGTCGTTCGGATTTTTGCGATCATTGTCGCAAAGGTTGAAATCCACCGCGTCTGCACCGATACGCTTTGCAATGCGAAGCGCTTCTTCGTCTCCGTACTTTTGCTGTAAAATCGCGATAGAAATGCTGACTTTTCGCATAATTTTTCTCCTTTTCAGAAATTCTGCTTATCAAAATTCAGAATAAATTCGATGATAAACACGCAGCTCCAGCTGAAATGGTTGCAATATTGCCCTTTTTCCGCTTTGGCGTCATAATTCTCGTAAATATGTTCTTTGTCTTTGGCACACATGGAAAGAATCGACGCTTTGATTTGGTCTGCTACCGCAAAACCGTAGTTTTTAAGGCCTTTTGCGGCAAAGTAGGCTACGTTTAACCACGTCGGGCCGCGCCAGTAATCGAGCGAATATTCCGGACTGTCGAAGGATACGGTCGGCATTTTTCCTTCAAATCTGGTTTCAGCGATTTTCGCCATCGCTTTTGCCTGTTCTTCAGAGGCGATACCGATGTACAGCGGCATAAAAGATGCCGGCGAAAGAACGTCGGATATCTCGTGCGTCAAGCTGTTTGCGTCGGCATACCAGCCGTTTTTGCCGTCCCAAAGGCGCTCATTGATGAGCGCGCTCATGCGCTCCGCCTTGTCCGACCATGCTTTTGCTTCCTCCGGCAGATTCAGTTCGTTTGCCATAAAGCAAAGCGCCCGGTAGTTCATGACCATGAAGCAGTTGAGGTCGATGGCCCACATATCGACAATGTTTTTGTCCCAACGCACCGAGTTGTCCCAGCCGGATTCATAGCGGACATGAAGCTCGTAATCCTTGCTGCCCTTGTCCTCGGAATCGTAGTGCAGAAGACCGTCTCTCATGCGGTTTTCCACCCAATAGGCTTCGTTTTTGACGAGCATGGGATATACTTTTTGTAAAAATTCGCGGTCTTTATCCCGTTTGTAGACAATTTCGCACGCCCAACCGAGTACCGGCGGCTTGGAAAACTGATCGACTAATACGCCGCTTTCGAACATCACGTCCGGAAACAGACCGTTCTCTTTCTGAAACTGCATAAAGCCGAGAAGCGCTTCTTTGGCAAGCGCGGTGTCCCAGCGCGAAACGCCGACCGCATGGAACGCGCTGTCCCAGTTCCATACGCCGGTAAAAGCGCCGGCCAAACCAGGAAGACTGCGCGCCGGGCTGATACAGCGATACGGACTCCACGGATAACCGTCGGCTTCATAGGCGTTGTTCATGAGGGTAGTATAGGCGAGATTTAATAAGCGGTTTTCGGTCTCATCGGTACGTTTTTCGGTACTTAACCACTCTTCTTTGAATAAATACATATAACTCCTCCTTTTTGTGCTGCAATATTTATAATTCATTTTAGCATAAAACATGCCTTGACGCCATACACAAATTGTGCTAAAATATACACAAATTTACGATTTAGAGCAGCGATCTGTCAAAAAGGGGCGGGAAGTATGCTGATTCAGAGAGAAAATACCGAAATCTGGCCGAAATATTATCGGATTCCCACGGTGGTTATGGAAAACCGTGTTTCCGTAGTAGAAACCGGTTATAACAAAGTGCCGTCAGGGACTGAACAGACCATGACAAGAGACGTGTATATCATTCATTACGTTTTATCCGGGAAAGGTCTGTTTATGCACGAGCCGTTTGGTGCAGGCGACGGCTATATCGTCGTACCGAATGAAAAAGAAGTGATCGTGGCTGACAAAGAGGATCCGTATGAGAGCTATTGGATCATGTTTCGGGGCGCGGACGCGCACTTGCTGTTAAAGGAGTGCGGACTGCCGACGCATAACGGAGTGTTTCGTTTTGAAAAAAACACGGAATGCATTCGCATAATACAGAAAAACTTAGCGGATACAGCGGAAAATCCGTTTGCAGAGAATGCGAAAATGTACGCTGCCTTTTATGAAATTTTGGCGTTGCATATGGAAACCAACCCACGGAACCTCTCTGCTTCCAAATCGGACATAACGGAAAATGTCGCACGGTTTATCCGTGAAAACTATACGCATACCGTCAAGATCAGCGAGCTTGCCGAGAAAAATTTTATTTCGCAAAGCCACTTGATCTCGCTCTTTCATGCCCGGTACGGCGTGTCGCCGCAGGAATATCTGCTTTCGGCGCGTATCGACCGTGCCAAAGAGCTGTTAAAAAACAAAGATGAGAGTATAAAGTCAGTGGCACTGTCGGTCGGTATCGAAAATCCGCTCTATTTTTCGCGCCTGTTTAAGAAAAAGACCGGTTTTTCTCCGACGGAGTTTGCTGAAAGATTGCAGAAAATCGAAATGTGACAAGGCTGAAATCGTTGACGGAAATTTTAAAAAGGCACCAAAAGAGCCGTAAGAACATCAAATTAAAATGTTCTTACGGCTCTTTGTCGTTATGTTTAAAGCTCGATGAGCGTATATTCCGTCTCGCCGAATCCAAGTGCTTTTGCCGCGTCAATGGTTTGAGCGCCGTTGCGCGATTCGATACGTTCGATCAAATGGTCTCTTCCGGGATCGTCCGAGGCATATACAAGATCAAGGCAGGCACGGTCAATGGCAATCGGGTCATCCGACGCTAAAATTCCGATATCCTTCATGCACGGGTCTTCCGCAACTGCACAGCAGTCACAATCGACCGACATGTTTTTCATGACGTTGATATAGACCGCATTGCCGCCGAAATACTTCACGACCGACGAAGCCGCATCCGCCATAGATTCCAAAAAGCTGTCATGATCGGCTGTCCAAAGGTTTTCCGGCTTGCCGGCGCCGTGAATATAGGCTTTGCCGAAAGAAGAGGCAATGCCGATGGATAACTGTTTGAGCGCGCCGCCGTAGCCGCCCATGGGATGTCCCTTGAAGTGGGATAAAACAAGAAGCGAATCGTAGTTTGCAAGATCTTTGCCGACATAGTTCTTCTTGATTATTTTTCCGTTCGGAATTTCAAGAACCATATCCGGACCGGTCGCGTCGAGAAGGTCAACGTCAAAGTTTTTGCTCCAACCGTGCTTTTCAAGTGTAATACGGTGCTTTTCGGTGGTGTTGCGCATACCGTCATAGGCCGTATTGCATTCGCAGACTGTGCCGCCGACATGGGAAATGATTGGCTTCCAGAAATCCGGCTTCAAAAAGTTTTGGTTGCCGACTTCGCCGGAATGCAGTTTGATCGCAGTTTTGCCGGAAAGCTTCTTCCCGACCGCGTCATACAGCTTCAATACGTTTTCGGGGGTTATTTCTTTGGAAAAATAAACTTTTGCCGCCATGGCAGACACTCCTGTTCTTTTCTGATTCCGCCACTTCAAGCGGTTTTTTCTTTATTATAGCGAAAAAACACGAAAAATACAAGACTTCGGTGTGAATTTTAAATGATAAAACTTAGGCGGCGCTTATGTTTCTTTCACAGCATCGCAGAAAAATAAAGTTTTCGCTTTTTGCAGGAATTATGTGTGATAAAATATACAAAGCTATACCCATAAAGGAGTTTGGAAAAATGAAAAAAATTACACAAGAATCGATAAATTGTTTCCGGATTTATTTGATAAACCAAGAAAAAAGCTCTGCAACTGTTGAAAAATATACCCGTGATATAGGAGCTTTTGCCGCATGGGTGGACGGTAGAACGGTCGATAAGCCGATTGTTCTCGAATATAAGGCTTTTCTTGTTCAAAATTACAGACCGGCAAGCGTCAATTCTGTTTTATCTTCTTTAAATAGCTTTTTTGAGTATTATGAACGGTACGATTGTAAAGTCAAGGCATTGAAAATGCAGAAACAGCTCTTTGCTTCTGAGGATAAAGAGCTTTCCAAAAATGAATATGAAAGATTGCTTGATGCGGCAAGATCCAACCAAAATGAACGTCTGTACCTGCTCATGCAGGCGATCTGTTCTACCGGAATTCGTGTAAGCGAAGATATATAATGTAAAGGGTGACGGAGAGATTTTCTCTTAAACCTAATACATATATATGGCTGCGGCTCATTTGCGATAATTTGAAAAGTGGTTATATATAAAACAAGGCGGTGATAACCGAAAACTAAAAGTATAACCACAAACTAATTTTATCACAAATGGAGGTCGAAAACAATATGAAAGACAAAATTATTTATTCAAAGTGCGGCGATTACTACATTCCTGATTTAACCGTACCTGACACAAAGAAATACATAATCGGAAAATACGGAAGATTACGCAGACAGTTTTTGAAAGAACATCACAAATCTTTTTATACGGCTTTAATGATTGATGGTAGATTGTCAGAACACCTTGCGGAGATAGACGAAATCTGTCACAATGTTCTGAAAGATATGGTGTCAAAAATGGCAAAACAAGAAGAAGTTACGGAACAGTTGAAAGCAGATAATCAAATGCTATGGCTACAAAAAATGAACTCAATTCACAGTCGAGCGGAAGAATTTATTATGAGAGAATATGTGTACGGAGGTTTTGCAGAATGAAGAAAATATCTATATTTTTAATCACATTGTCACTAACGGCGAGTGCAGTCACGACAAATGCTGCGCCTATTCCGAAAGAATCATTACCGTGCTATGCAACAACGGAACAAGTCACGGTTACTGAAAATTTAATCAGCGGAATTTTAGACGAGGTTAAAAACGGTTTGGGTGAACTATAGTCAAGTAAGTAGACACAAAAAGTACAATTTTTTTAGTGGGAGCAGGGTATTTTGTCTGCTCCCAATATAAAGCTTCTGCTTCATTTGGCGTAAGCATATTAA
>ERZ773136.324-NODE-324-length-55978-cov-9.228225_pt1 | contig 55978 bp, 50 predicted proteins | sample MGYA00580855_ERZ773136 | MGnify/ENA primary metagenome ERZ773136 (study PRJEB29015, sample SAMEA2737860) | human gut metagenome | biome: human gut; feature: human-associated habitat; material: faeces | place: China | collected 2012 ... | reverse complement strand
CAATGTCTGCATACATTTCTGCGGCGATCTCCCGCAGCACCTCACGGGTGCGGTTTTCATCCACCAGAAGCTGACTGATGAGTCCCTCCAACTCGGATTTCAGTGTATCCAGCCTCTGGGAGTGCGCACGGTGTATTTGTGGTGTTACAATGCGCTCTGGATCCTGGGTAAGGCAATTCAGCAGATACAACACCTCGTGCTCTATATGGGGTGTAATCCGGAATCCGCACTTCCTTCTCAGTACGGTCTGTGCTTCCGTCTTCTGCACAGCAGGAGCTTTTTTCTTTCGTTTTTCCTCCGTGTTCAAGAAAACCGAAGCGTCCACCAAAACCGGGAATCCACTTTCTCCCAGATACCGCGTATCTGCCAGGATCCTCGCCACCATATTTTTGTTCCATGGTTTATTGGGATCATACCGTACTGCGGTATCATTCATAAAATTCGCCAGTTCCTGAATACTGACTCCCATATTGTATCTGGAAAACAGGTGGGACACCCAGTGGCTTTCCGTAGCGTCAACAGCGATTCTCCCTGATTCCATTTTATAGCCAAATGGCAGCTTTCGTTTTGTACCCATCACCTCACCGTCCTTTCCATAGATTCCGTCAGCTCCAGCCCGTTTTTCAGCCGGAAGCGGACTTGCGTATTACTCTGCACTGTGATTCTGTCAATCAGCTCGCAGAACAGTTCCTCATCGAAGGCATCCAAAATCTCCGGCCCTGCCAGCAGCGCTTCCTGCGTCTGCCGTGTTGCGTCAATGGTTTCGCTGCTCTCTAATTCCTGAAGCCGTATTTTCTGCTGCTTAGCTTGGCGGAGCTGCTCTGCCAGCTGATTGTTTTTGGTTATAAAAATATCAGGGTCAACCATCCCCTGCCTGTTCAGCAAGGATAGTGTGTGACTCTGATCTAAAATATCGGATATTTCCTTGTTCAATTCAATGGCTGCAGGACTCCAAAGCATCCGACGGTTCCGGATTCTCTGTTCCTGCTTTAACAGGAAATAAAGCACTTCCGGGTGGTTTCTCAGCTTAAAGTGAAGCCGAAGGAAAGCGCCAAATATTTCGGTCTCGGAAACCGGGAACAGCGGACACGCTTTGATAGATTCCTCATGCGTCCTGCAAACCCAGTACCATATCCCCCCGACCTGCTTTGATCTAAGTAAGCTGCCACAGCAGCCACAGCGCAATCTTCTTGCGAGAAATCTGGCTTGTCCCTGAATTGCTGGTTTTCTGCGAGCCTTTCGCAGTTCTGTTGCCTGGTCAAACAACTCCTGTTCAATGATAGCCGAGTTGCTGTTCGCCACATAATACATGGGGCGCTCTCCCCTGTTTACTTTCGTCTTTTTCGGAAAGGTATCTGTATTATATCTTTTGTGCAGCAATGCATTCCCCGCATAGCGCTCATTTTTCAGCATGTAGTCAATCGTCTGTCGATTCCACACCCTTCCAAGCGCATTCTCGGCGTTCAGTCTCTCCGCAATCTCTCTGGAATTCTTCCCCTGCAGATAATCCGCAAAAATACCATAGATCACGGGTGCTTCCTCCGGGGCAATCCGGAGGCCATCCTCACCCAGTCGGAACCCGGTCGCCGCGCGGCAGGTATTAAACGTGCCGCTCTCCATTCGCTTCTGGACGCTCCACCGCATATTTCGGGATATGGACTCGCTCTCCGCCTGAGCGCAGGAGGCAATCACCGCCGTCAGCATCTCGCTGGACACCATCTTGGTATCAATGTTATGTTCCTCGAAGAAAATACTGATCCCGAGGGATTTGAGTTCCCGGACAGCCTCCAGACACTCGGTGGTATTTCGCGCGAATCGGGATATGGACTTCACCAGCACCTTATCGATCCGTCCATTCCGGCAGTCTGCAAGCAGTCTCTGGAAATCCTTCCGTTTTTTCGCGGAGGTTCCGGTGATGCCTTCATCTGCATAGATGTCCACCAGCTCCCACCGGTCATGGGCAGTGATCATTTCCATGTAGTGGCTGTTCTGGGCAGCGAAGCTGTTGATCTGATCGTCGGAGTCCGTACTGACACGGCAGTAAGCCGCAACCCGCAGGACGATTTCTTCCTCCGACATATTAGCTGGTATGAAAATCTGTTTTCTCGCCAGGTTGTCCCTTGCCGTTGTCATTCCTTCACCCCCTTATTAGCAACACACATTACCACACCTTTTCCGGAATAGCTAGTGCTAATTCGATAATTTTATATAGAAAGAATCAGATCCGCACCGGTCTTTTTCGCGATCCGCGCGGCGATTCTGTTGGCTTCCTTTTTTGTGCAGTGACCTGCTGCCACCAGCTGACGCAGCAGGATAATGACGCTGCAATAATTCACATTGGCATTCATTGAATTCTCCTTAAAAGCTGCCCTGCCGCATCCATTTTAGATACAGCAGGGCGGCTCCCTTCTGAAATTTGATTGAACATATTGCCTGTATTCCGACACTACTTCCCCAGGCAAGGGCAGGAGCGGAAACCGCGCTTGGCCGCGCGTCACGGGACTTGCACCCCTCCGAGGATCTCTCCGAGCTGCCCCCATTGCGTGTAACTGTGGCTGGGCAGGAGTACCAACGCTGGTGCTGTCATCGCGAGACAGGTCGGCCATGGCCTGTTTTCTGAACCAACGGACCCGCTAACCACCTTCCTTGCCGCATTGATGCAGAGAGACTGCACAGGTGGATCATCGCGCGTTTTCCAATGTCGCTTGCCAATTCTCTGTCTTTGCATGGCACACCAGCGGATGTATTTCCGCTTCTGGATATGTAATTGACAAGGTTCATGACGGATTCTCCTGACGTTTCAGGAAAGTTTCCCTCACTACTTATCCGGTTTTAAGAAACTTCTGAGAACAAAAAGTCAAAAACTTCCCATAAAATCTAAAAACATTTTTAACTTCGACAGGATTTTTCTGCGCTGTTTATTGGCTCCTCTCTGGCTGATCCCGTGCTGTTTCGCATACACACGCTCACTCAGCCCTTCGTAATAGATTGCCTGAATAAGCTCCCGTTCTGCCTTGGGAAGTGCTGCCACAGCATGTCGAACCCTGCTCCGAAGCTCCTCAGCAATTATGTTTTCTTCCAATCCGGGACTGCCAACATCCGCAATATTTTCTTGCCCAACCGTTTCAGCGTTATCCAAAGCATCATAGGACATAACCCCGTGTTCCTGTTGTTTCTCCTCCTGCCAGCGCTCCTGCCGCTCCATATGAAAATAAGCATAGTAAACTTCCGGGGACACTTCCACTAGTTGCCCCTGAATTTTGATCACATATTTTTCCTTATCTGCCATAACGCAGACCTCCTTAGAATTGAAATTTGACAAGTTAGTTCAAATTTCAGAAGGAGGCGCACGAATTGGGGGTAAGAATACCGATGATTTCTCGTGCAAATCAGAGAATTTCTGCTTTTTAGTACACTGTTGGCAAAATCTTGCCGAACAAAGCAAATAGAAACGACACCGCTCTCCAATATCCGTCATGTTTTGATAGCGGATGTTGGAGAACGGTGTCACAGGAAAGAACAGCGCAGGCGACTTGGAAATCGCCTGCGCTGTTCGAACTTTAAAAAGGGGGCACAAGAGCCTTCGAATCTGACATGAGTGGTTTTTCATGGATGCCTTTCGAGGAACACGTCTATATATGTCATGGGAAGCCTTGGACTATCTCTGCGTTTTTGCTATCACATGCAGATCCGATCGAAATTGTAATTCTTCACCATTCTGATGAATGCCATTCCAGAATCATGGACCTTTAATCTTGTGATCGTCAATCTTTTCATAACTATCGTGCTTTCCTGAACTTTCAGTTTTTCTTTTTTCGCATCCTCATGCAAAATGGCACCAAAAATAGGCTTTCGAACAAGGCCCAGCTATAGTATTGATCTTAGGGTGAGATTGACGGTACTGTCGATCAGAACATCTGCCTTTGGCAGGGAATCTATAGAACCAATACCAATTGCTTTCATCCCCGCGGCATGGATAGCTTCAATACCGGCTTCCGCATCTTCTATGCCGATGCAGACGGAGGGGTCAAGCTTAAGTCCCTCTGCTGCAGCGAGGTAGATATCAGCTGCCGGCTTGGAGTTTTTCACCTTAGCTGCATCTGCAATATAATCAAACTCATCTTCGAGCTCCAGTTTTTCAATGATGAATGGTGCATTCTTTGAGGCTGAGGCAAGAGCGGTCTTCAGCCCCCGGTCATGACAGGATTTAAGAAAACATCTCATTCCGGGCAGAACGTCATTGGGCGTGAGATTTTGCAGCAGCTCCACGTATCGGCTGTTCTTGACGGCAGCCAGCTCGTCCTTTTCTGCCTGTGTGTACTGCTGGAATCCATGCGGCTCACTCCGCGCAGGCGTTTGTTAATCTGCTCGTCAAAGTATAGGTGGAAAGCTTCCACGCATGAATGTCAAATACTCTTTTATAATATACTTCTCCTATAATAAACGCACGGTTTTCTCCGTGCGTTTACATTCGTAATCACTCAAAACCGAGCTCTGCCAGCGCTCCTATCAAATCGTGAGACAATGCCATAGATTGCAGCTCATGAATTACTGCTGCCGGGTTCTTTTTAGCACAAATGCAGTTATATATCTTTTCTTTGAGTTCGTAACCGATCCTGCAGTGCTGTAAAAGCTTGAAAATCCTCTTGCTGCGGTCAATATCGGCAAGCTCAGCATTGAGCACTTGCAGCTCAATTTTGCCACTGTTCTTTCCAAATGTGACGGTCAGCACCTTTTTTTCTGTATCGTAAGTCTTTTCATAGGCAACGTCGGATTTGACTGTGCTGTTTTTTATGCCGTAGAAACACACTCTGTATCGGCGCATCGCGGGTCTTACACGGAAACTGTCTTCATCTGGCTTAATGGAAAACCGCATTGCATCCTCGCTCCACTTGACTTCAAACCGCGTCACGGCAGCATGCTCATCACTGCCGTCGTCCTCATACATGGTGTATTCGCCGCTATCACCGCAGAACACATTCACGTCAATGGTCTCAGGCAGCTCTACACCAAAACGTTCAGCTTCCTGTTCACCTGTAAGAGGCACAATCGCACCGGCTTTGGCAAAGACGGGTATCTGTGAAAGGGGCCTGTGCAGGATTTTCATCCCGCCCCCGGAATATCTCTGTGCGGTGAAAAAGTCGTAATAAGTGCCCTCTGGCAGCCATGCAGCAACGCTCCCCATGCCGGTCTCCGCACTTACGGGCGAGGTAATAGGGCAAACGATGAGCTGTGAGCCAAAATAATACTGGTTGGGAACCTGATAGGCTTCCTCTGCACGGGGATAGAGGTAATACATAGGGCGCAGAGGCATAATACCGTGTCTTGCTGACTCGAAATTCATCGTGTAAAGATAGGGAACAAGGCGATGACGCAGACGCAGAAAGGCTTTCAGTATGCTGCATACTTCGCCAGAATAGTTCCACGGTTCTCTGCCGCTGAAGATGTTAGATGTGCTGTGCAGGCGCATGATGGGTGAGAAAGCACCGAACTGTACCCAGCGGACAGTCAGTTCCTCGTCGTATGTTCCGGCGCAATGTCCGCCAATATCATGGCTCCACCAGCCGTATCCGATATTCGCAGCTGTAGCTGTGAAATAAGGCTGGAAGCGGAGAGAGTCCCAGCTAATGATCGTGTCACCGGAGAAGCCGATGGGGTAACGGTGGCTACCGGGGCCGGCGTAGCGGGATAAAATCAACGGGCGTTGGTTTATCTCGGCACTGTGGAGAGTATGAAAATGATTCAGGAGCCACAAAGGGTCTGCGCCGTCAATGCAGGATGCGTCACCCTGTTGCCAGTCGATCCACCAGAAATCCACGCCCTCGTCCTCACGGGGCTTTAAGAGGCATTTAAAATATGTATCGACAAAATCCTTGCTGCACATATCAAAGGGGATATCCCGACCGGACGCAGGGTCGAGCCCCATGCGCACGGCGGCCTCGACGTACTGCTCTTCATGGGGCTGTATGCCCTCTGCGGGATGGAGATTGAGAGCGCATTTTAAGCTGCGGGAATGGAGCTGGCTCAGGAAATTCTTTGGATCACGAAACAGCTCTTTATTCCATGTGTATCCCGTCCAGCCCTTGCCCTGCTTGGCTGTTATATCTGTAATATGCCAGTCCATGTCCATGACAGCTACACTGAACGGTACCCGCTCAGCGCGGAATCTGTCCATGAGGTTCAGGTATTCGTCATCGGAATAGGCGTGGAAACGGCTCCACCAATTGCCGAGAGCATAACGTGGCAGCATAGGCGGCCTTCCGCTGAGTTCGAAAAAGTCATTAAGAGCCGCCTGATATTCAAGGCCGTAACCGAAGAAATATAGGTCGATTGCTTTTTCTGCGCGAGACATTATGGCTCCGTCGCTCTCAATAAGCGGTGAATCACTGTCATCAATAACGCTGTATCCCTGAAGACGCGACTGGATGCCTTTTCTGAGCGGTATCTCGCCATCAGCCATGTCAAGTGTGCGTGCAGTGCCGCCGAGATTCTCGCGCAGCTTATCGCCATAGTGCCAAGTGCTATAGATGCCGCGAGTCTCACTTCTAACTTTTATAGAAAGTCCGCCAGCGGAGAAAGGCTTTTCGTCGTAAAACAGGCTTAGATATTCCGTGTGTATTTCCAGCTTGCCATTATGACGGCAGACTTCAAATTTCGGCGCATCAAAATTTCTGCAGCATGCAAATACAGAAGGCCTATCCTCAAATATATTGCTTTCGCAGTATTCGAGGCGTAACATTCGTGATGCGAGCACAGTAATTCTATAATGCTCACCGGTCACACACTGCATATCGTTGCTTTTGCCGTTTATGATGTCATAAGACATACGAGTTTACTCCTTTGCACCGGGAAGGTTAAGAATAATCGCGCGGCCATCAACAGCAAGCATTCCTGCGTGTACTTCAACGTTCTCGCCGCTGATAAGGTTAGTGTACAGTCCGTTTGGAAGATCTATATCGATAAGAGAGGCTTCACCGGTCACGGGGAAGATACCGATGTATCTATCACCGCCTTTGGAGTGAGTCGCTACGAGCACGTCACCGGGAAGTGCCTTAACTTCATAGGTGCTGTCTGCGAAGACGGGGCTTTTTTTGATCTCATATAGGCGGGACATAAGTGCGGAGTAATCCTTGCCGGTGTTCCACTGCACTTTATCTGCATCGAACAAGTCAGGAAGGTGTTTTACGCCGTTTTCCTGCCCCGCGTAGAGAAGCGTCATACCCTTCTGGAAGTATATAAACGCAGTCCAGACGAGGAGTTTCTTCTCATCCGGAATTATAAAAGCACCTCTTGCATTGTCATGGTTTTCAAGGTAGCGGAGCTTGACATAGTTGTCAGGATAGATAGCTTCCTGTCGATTGATGTCTTCTGCGTACTGAGCAAGGCTAATTTTGCCCTTGAGATAATCCTTGAAGCGATAATATATGTCGTACTCGTAGCTGACATCGAATGCCTGGTAAACTTCCGAGTCGGACAGGCTCACCATTCCGCGTGCGCGGTTGGCAACGGTAAATACGGGTTCAACGGACTCGCTCAGCCAGAAGCAATCGGGGTTGACCTTCGCAACCTCTTCCCTTGCCTTCAGCCAGAACTCGAGAGGGATCAACGGGGCAACATCGCAGCGGAAGCCGTCTACAATACCAGCCCACATTTTGAGCGTCTCTATCTGGTAATCCCAGAGATCCCTATTGTTGTAATCAAGATCAATTACATCAAGCCATCCCCCCACCTTGTTGCCGAAACATCCGTCCGGCTTGTGATAGAACCATTCTGGATGATTCTTGGCCAGCCAGGAGTCGGGAGACGTGTGGTTATATACAACGTCGATGATGCACTTCATGCCGCGCGCGTGAATGTCGGTGACAAGTTGCTTCAGGTCATCAATCGTTCCATACTCGGGATTGATCTTGCGGTAATCAGAGATAGCATAAGGGCTGCCGAGCTCACCCTTGCGTTCCTTCTTGCCAATGGGATGGATTGGCAAAAGCCACACGATATCGGTACCAAGTGCCTTTATGCGGTCAAGGTCTTTTCTAACGCCACTGAAGTTTCCTTCTTCACTGTAATTGCGCACGAAAATAGAATACATGACCTGATTTCTGTAGAATTTGGAAGTATTGACAGCCATAGAAAAACCTCCTTAGCCCTTGATTGCAGACGAGGAAATACCTGCAATAAACTTCTTTTGGAAAATGATATAGAATATTACGACGGGGATGATTGCGATGCTAGTTGCGGCGAATAGGCCGGCATAATCCGTGGAATATTGCCCGCTGAAGAGGTTTAACGCTACAGGCAGGAGCTGTTTCTTCGTATCGCGGATCATAAGGAACGGCCAGAGGTAGTCGTCCCACGCCCAGAGAAACTGGAAAACAGACATGGAAACGATGGCGTTATTCAGCTGGGGAATGATGATGCGATGGAAAATATAGAACTCATTTGCTCCGTCCATTCGTGCTGCTTCTATGAGCTCGTTGGGGATAACTGCGCAGGACTGACGCATCAAAAAGATGCCGAAGGCAGTGAAGATGCTCGGAACAATAAGCGCCTGATAAGTGTCGATCCATTTCAGTGACTGCATAATACTGTATCTGGGAATGAGGGTAACGACACCGGGAATCATCATCGTCATCAGGATCATCGTGAACAACGCATCACGTCCTTTGAATCTGTATTTGCAAAGTACATAGCCCGCAATGGTGCTTGTGTACACGGTTATGACCGTAATTAGCAGGGCGTAAATTAGGCTGTTTCCAAAATACCGGAAGAAGTCAAACTTATTGAGCACATCAGAATAATTCTGGAAAGAAAAATGCTGCGGGAACAACGTTTGTGCCAGGGAGCTGATCTCGGCATTGGTCTTGAAGGATGAGCAGAGCATCCAGATAAAAGGAAACACTGCCAGGAGGCAGAAGAACAGCAAAATGGCGTTTAAGAACACAGAACTTAACTTCTTCATTTTCTTACACCTGCCCTTCGTTCTGACCCGAAATCCTAAAGGATATCGCAGTCAGTATCGCAATAAAGAGAAACAGCACAAAGGATAGTGCCGAGGCATATCCAAAATTATACTTGGAGAAAGCCTCCTGATAGATGAGATAAGATGCCAGATATGTCTGAGTTCCAGGCCCGCCTCCTGTGAGAACCATTACCGGGATATAGGTCTGGAAATAGGAAATAAGCGAAGTGATTACTATAAAAACGATTGTGGGCTTAAGAAGCGGCAGTGTTACAAATCTGAATCTCTGCCATGCAGTCGCGCCATCGGTCTCTGCAGCCTCGTAGCACTCCACGGGCAGCGAGTACATTGCACCCAGCAGAAGAATAACCGCATAGCCGAAATCCTTCCATATTGTCAATATAAGAATGGCTATCATGGCATAACGGCCATCATAAAGCCAGTTGATATTCGAATTTAGTATCCGATCCAGAAAGCCAATCTGAGGATCAAATATGAACTTCCATACAAACGTTACCGCCACAAGAGGGGTAATTGTGGGAAGGTAGAAAAGTATGCGATAAAGGGACTTGTGTTTAATTAGTTTGGAGAATATGGCACATGAAAGCGCAAGACCGATAATCACGCGGAAAACAGTTGCGACAGCTGCGAAACCGAAGGTGTTTTTCATGGATAGCCAGAACAGATTGCTCGTAAAGACCTTTTTCCAATTGCCGAGTCCCAGATAGATCATCTGGTTTTTCAGCGGATTCCATCTGTAAAAGCTGCCAAACAGCACAGCAATAATAGGGAGAATAAAGAAGACGAGAAAGAAAACGACGAGTGCTGCAACAACAATGTTGCGCATTACGATCTCGCTCTTGCTCTGAGCAGGATTATTCAGTCTTATATTTCCTCTCATATTTCATATCCTTTCAAGGGAAATAGGGCACCGACATGACACTGCCGGTGCCCTCTATATTAGTATAGCTTACTTTGCGTACTTGTAAAGGGGTTCGCGAGACTCAAAATCGAGAGTTGCAAGGTCTTCGTTGATAGCTGCTTCACAATCAGCAAGAGCCGTATCGATGTCCTTGCCGTTGTAGAAAATCTCTTCAAGAGCAATCTTCATATTGTCCTCAAGCGTGCTGGGCATGGGGCCGGGCCAAATGTAGCGGTCAATGTGCTTTGCAAGAACCTTGATGCTGGGAACAGCAAGCAGGTCTGCATCGCTCTGCAGAGAAATCTTCATCGGGAATACTGCGTTCTGAGCACAGAATTCCTTCTGGATGCTGTCGTTTGCAAGGAAGAAGCGAACGATGTCCTGAGCAACGGCCTGCTGGTCGGCAGGAGCGTTCTTGTTGATACCGAAGGTGGACTCGCCGTTGTATCTGTGGTACGCGTAAGTGTTGGAAGGATCAACTGTGGGAATCTCAAAGCAATCATAGTGGGTATCGGGGAAGTTGTTGTTGAACACGCCGGTCATGAAGCCCCAGCCAAGGTACATAGCAACCAGCCCCTGACCAAAGTTGTCGCCAGAGTTATTGCCGAAGCTGTAGTCGCAGACACCATCAACGACATACATGTCGTGCAGGCGGGTGATAACTTTTTTCATGGCCTCGTTATTGATGGAAGCGGTGCCATCCTCATTGAAGAGGTTCTGACCGTACTGGTACTGCATGCCGAGAACGTCGCCCTGAATGCCGCCATTGTAGCTGAAGCCAGCCTGAACAAGGTCGCCATTTTCGTCGCGAATGGTGAGCTTCTTGGCAACTTCACGGAATTCGTCCCAGGTGGTGGGGATGTCAGCCTCGGTGAGGCCTGCAGCTGCCCACATGTCGGTGTTGTAGTACATGGTTGCGGTCATAAGGCCGTAGTCAGTATAGTAGACCTTCCCGTCTACGAGGTGGCCGGAAACGCCGACAAAGTCCGCTTCCATATCTTCGACAGGAATATCGTAGGGAGCCATGTAGTCGATGAGCAGGTCGTGCTTGCTGTTATGCACATTAAAGATTGCGGGACCATCGTTGCCCTGAAGAGCGAGAGGCAGCTTGGTGAAGTAATCATCCCAAGGATTCTCGACGAGAGTGATGGTCACGTTGGGGTGAATTGCAGTGTACTGATCCGCCAGAGACTGGAACAGATTTGCTGCACCGGACCAGAACCAGAGTTCTACTTCGATGTCCTTGCCGTCGTTAATGGGAACATTGGGGTCATACTGGATAGCTGAGCCAATAACGGGGCGCGCATCTGCTGTGGGTGTTTCGGCTGTGGAAGCTTTGGTTGCAGGTTCAGCCGTCTGCTCAGGCTCAGCGGTCTGAGCAGGTGCGCTACAGGCCGTCATGCTGAGAACCATAACAAGAGCGAGGCAAAGTGCGATGATTTTCTTTGACATTTTTGTTCCTCCATTTCATTTTGTTGTTAGCGTCGTTAGGTGTATCGCTAAACTACCTGTATAATACATTTCTTCAACGTGTTTGTCAATAGAAAACTATATAGCCACTTTAGTTTTGTTGTAAAGCAACAAAATTAACCTGCATTTTTGTGCACATCCCCCTTGGTCGAAGCAAATAATTAGTTTATCGCTAAACTAGTTATTGAAATTTCTATCTACGTCAATACTGTTGGTTTTTTTCTCAGCACCTTGCATTTTTTGAATTGTTGGTTTATTATTAGTTTATCTTTAAACCAAGTGGAGTTTGAATATATGGTTACACTGAAGGACATTGCGAAGGAAGCCGGAGTCAGCGTTATGACCGTCTCAAATATTGTAAACGGCAATTACACTAAGGTCTCCAAAGAAACGACAGAGCACGTGCAAAAGATCATTAGCCAAATGGGGTATGTTCCTAACGCCTCTGCAAGAAGCCTTGCAAAAAGCAAAACCAACATCATCGCAATTATTATGCGTGGCGAGGAAAACGAAAATCCAATGCTGAACCCATATTATTCTGCCATGGTGGGGGCAATGATCCGGAAAATTCAACAGCACGGCTACTATGCGATGGTGAACATTATGAAGTCCCATCAGGATATTCTACAGAGTCTGCGGACCTGGAATGTGGACGGCGCGATATTCCTAGGCCTCTTTGATGACGAGATAGAAGCCATGTATTCTGTATGCGATGTACCGATGGTCTTTGTCGACAGCTACAGCAACGTGCGTCAGCTTTCAAATATCGGAATTGACGATTTTAAGGGTGGGCAGCTTGCTGCAAACTATTTTATCTCTCAAGGCCATCGCAGCGTTGCATTTATCGGTCCTACCATGAAATATAATGGTGTTATCCGACACCGTTTCGACGGCTTCAACTCCGTTCTGCGTGTGAATGGTATGGAGGTCAGCCCTGAGCATATTTTTGAGATTGAGTCGGATGTGCGTCAGGACGCAATTGTCGCTCTGGGTAAACACATTGCATCCATGGGAAAAGAGTTTTCCGCAATCTTCATCACAAGCGATCAGATTGCATCCTATGTTGTGCAGGGGCTCGTCTCGGGAGGGGTGTCCGTGCCGGAGGAAATGTCCGTTATCGGCTTTGATAACCTAGAGATATGCCGTCAAATATCTCCGCAGCTCACTACGATTGCGCAGGACCTTAATCAGAAGGCGCACTTCGCTGTATCGACCCTGTTTCAACGTCTGGCCGATCCGTCTCTTCCCGCTCAGTCCATGGTACTGGATGTGAAGCTGGTTGTGAGAGATTCCGTTACATCATTGTAACAGCTCATATTGTTTTTCCATTTAGGCGTATCTAAAAACTAGCAGAGCGACCAACAGCGCAGTATTTTTGTTCTGCGAAATCCATTTCCATAGGAATACATCCAGTATTCCTATGGAAAATGATGTCACACAGGGAATAAATAGCCGCCGCCTAGGCGTTTTGACAGTTTTCGGACAGGCTCTAGTTCAGTTTATATAGCAGGCTGCTGTTGCTGCCGTTCCCTCGGTACCGTTGCTCTGTCTGAATCACCCCTGCTTTTTGCAAGTCCCGAATGGCCCGGCGGGTGGTGGATTCGGAGAGCTTCAAATCTTTGGCAATAGTTGGAATCGACGGCCAGCAGATGCCGTCTTTATTGGCGCGGTCGGCGAGATAGATATACACAGCAATCGCTCTGTGCGGCAGATCCATACGGTACAGCTTCGTAAAATCATGCATATTGTTTCCTCCTGTACGGGTGGGGCTGAGATGCCCCGCCCGTTTTTGTTATGTTTTGAGCGCTGTTTTCTCAGGCATCGGTACTGGTTTCAGCGTTGTCTGGGTCGGTAAAGGCTCCTCAGAATATACCAGCGGACATCCAGAAAGAATCGCCTGTTCCAGCTCCGCTTTTCCCGCGTAATGCACCGGGCGGCTGCCCCGGTCAGGGATTTCCAAAGGCTTTTCAAATCGGATTCCCCAGTCCAGAAATAACTTCAGTTTTGTCTTCATGGGGTGAGTGCCGGTTTTCATTATCACGAAACTTCCCTTGGGCATGGATTTCAGCTCGTCCGGGGACATGAGGGGACGCTCCATCATTTGCAGGGACTGGGAGTTACTGTCCTTGCCCTGGGTCACAGAGCCGGACAGAACCGTGCGGCTGCCCAGGTTTCTGGACAACACCTCCGCCGTTTGACTGTTTGGGGCAAAGCCGCCGAAGATGGTGTCCTGACAGTTATCGGCGAGGATTTCCGCGCCCTCTTTTCCGTAGTTTTTCTCCAACTGTGCCAAACTCTGGATAATGGGTACCAGTGTCAGCCGCCGGGAGCGGCCTGCGGAAAACAGGGGCAGGATATCAAAAGGCGGCATGGTTCCCAGCTCGTCGCAGAAGAACACCGCCCGGTTGAGAAGCCTGCCGCCATGTTCATTGGCCACGGAAAACAGTTCACGGGCAAGGTTCTGGATCATCAGACTGGCCACAAAATTCTTGGTAGCGTCCTCTTCCGGGAGAATCAGAAAGATAGCGCACTTTTCCCGCACAAACTGCTCCGCATCAATGCCTCCGTCAAAGCACAGCACCTGTTCCAGTTCCGTATCCAGAAAAGCGTTCAATCTGGACAGAACGGTGGACATGATGGAATTCATCGCCTGATCCGACGCTGTCAGTGCGGAACCCGCCAGCCATTTTGCTTTGTGTTCCGAAGGAAGCAGCTGCATCAGCTCCTGAAACTGATTCCCGCCTCGCCGCCCCTGCATCAGAAGTTCCTGCACCAGCTTGAACACGGAAACGATGTGCCGGGTTTCATAGCCGTCCGTTTCCTCCGGTGGAAGGAACTCCGACAGGAGCAGAACCACCGAGGCAAGCAGCCCTTCTGCCGCGTCATAGAAGTAGGCGTTCTGTCCGTGGTCACTCCCTTCCCCCTCTGGGCTGATGATCGTCTTTGCCAGAATTTTGGCATACTTCTCTGCCTTTGCTTTGGCCGTTATCTCCGTGGGATCTTCCCGGTGGTCATCCATGTAGCGGTTTATCAGGGTCAAAAGATTATATCCGTCCGACCGGGTAGGCTCCCGGAGGTCAACAACCGATATCCGGTAGCCATAAATGTCATGGGCGATAGCGCCGTAGTTCCGCGCCAGGTCGCCCTTGGTGTCCAGCGCCAGAAAGCTCATGCCGCTGGCACAGGCGTATTCCAGATTGGGGTACAGGAAATAGGCGGTTTTGCCCACGCCGGACGCGCCGATCATCAGCACATGGACGTCATCCGAGTCCACCAGCGCCGTTGTTTTTCTGCCGCTCTGGCAGCCCAGAACGATGCCCTGAGGCAGCGGCTTTCCACTGGCTGTGGGCTGTTTTCCCTCTTTTGCGGCCTGCCGCCATTGGTTCGGTGTGTATGGAACATGGTGGTAGGTTTGCTTTACCTCCTGCCGGGTAGCCCAGCGGGCAGTGCCGTGCTGACCGTTTCCCACGGTTTTGTCTTTGATACTGTTGAGATCATGCCTTTGGGCAGCATAAGTCACAAAAAACAGCACCGCAATGATGCCGCCCACAGATAAAATCAGCATGGAAATTCCATTCATTTTTTGTTCTCCTTCCGCAGAAACAACAAATCCTCGTTCCAGTCCTTTCGGGTAGGAACAAGGATTTGATTTCGTATGTTCTTTTCCGTTAACGCCTTGGAAATTCTCTGTGCTGCCTTTTGCCCGGTTTCATCGTTGTCCAGGCAGATGCACACATTGCGGATGAATGGCCTGCCTTCCATCGTCTTCCACAGCACCTTGTCCGAAACGCCGCAGGCCGCAGCATAGCTGCTGGATTTCCAGTGCTGTTTGTGCATGGAAATAAACGACAGCATGTCGATCGGAGCTTCAAACAGGAACAGGTTATCCCCGCCGCCGACCCAGTGAAAGCTGTATTCCGGCTTACTGCCGGGGGCATTTCCCTTGAAGCTGCCCTGTGCAGCAGTGCTGTGCTTGTGAATGTGCCGTGGTTTTCCCTCCCGGTCTGCGCCCACGAATACGGCGTTGTGGTAATCTGCGGATTCATAGACAAGACCTCGGTAGGAAAAAGCATCCAGCACCTCCTTGTCGATGCCCCGGTGTCGAAGCAGGTAGCCGTAGACCCGGCGCATGTTCTCATGCTTTCGTGGAATCTCCAATGGTTTCTTGGGAAAAGGTTCTACCGGCTCCCGGATGGTACCGGCACCCATGGCAAGCATGAGCTGCACCGCCTCCGGGTACTCCATGTTGTAGAACCGGCAGGCAAAGTCAATGGCGTCCCCGCCCACCTGTTCATACTGGTGGAACCACAGGTTGCCCCGGATGGTCACTTTCTGCCCGTGATCCAGCCACATATTCTCCGAGCCGGATCGTTTCACTTCCTCCCCACATTGCCGCAGAAATGCTGCCAGATCTGTTCGTCTGGCCTGTTCCCGCTGCTGCTCCGTAAACGGTATATAGCTCATTTTACCTCCGAATCATTTCTTCAAGTGAGGGATAGATATATTTGCATAATTTGTCCGTATAGAGTATCAAACCTTTCCTATCTGCTGTAATATCTTCAGGTGGAAGGTTCACTTCTGGTGTCATCGTGACAGGGAGCTGGTGTCACCGCATGGTCAGGCTCCCCCCCTTGGCGGCCCCACAGATTTATAAACGCGCGCCCTCAAATGTTCTATTTATATAGATTCGTAGATACTGCCCTCCGGTCAGGCAAAAAGCCTGCAGCTTCAATGCCGCAGGCTTTTTGTCACTTCTTATATGCAGTTATTTTACTCCAATTGGAGGGGAAACCCATATGCTGATACAGGCTGGCTTCTCCCATCGCCCCAGGGGACTTCAAATAATTCTGGATCACATTTGCCAAGCCTGCCTTAAATTGCTTAAAATCTTCATTGGAAAGCAAGTAACGAAACGCTATTACTACAGCAAAGAGATCACGCTTTCCGAGGGCATACTGGGTTCCATTCTTTGGAATTCCCAACTTTACGTGCAGATCCGTATCAGGGATATCATTGCGCGTCTGATAGGAAAACAGCCGCTCACCGTGAGCACATACATTGCGAAACTTTGTGATCACACTCAAGTACTGTTCGAGCTGTTTCCGATTTACTTTATCAAAATTCTTGGCAACTTTGGTCTGAATATCCTGCGTTGTAAAGCTGTAAAACTTGGATAAAGAGCCAAAAGTTACGCCATTAAACAGCACCCAAAGCGGCACATTCCCATACATTTGCCGCTGATGATTTATATACGGATAGTCACTGTTATGGTTTGCCAGATTTCCAAGCGTTGACACCAGCCTATTGATGCCCCCTGCATTTCTGCCGTTCATTGCATAGTTCGCAGGATTCAGATATTCGCTCTGCTGTTCTCCATGTTTTTCAGTAAAATGGTAGGAAAGCAAAGCCCGAATATGGCGTTCAATCTTCAGTATGTACTTAAGAAAAAGCTCCCGCAGATTCTCATCAAAATAATACAACGCCACGATGTCCTCGAACCGCGTACCATCCTTGTATTTCCTGGTCGTTGGATTCTTAAAGGGTGCCTTGTAGCCGCCAATCAGGCTGAAATAACCGATCTGTTTCAGCATCGTCTTCGCATAGTCATGGTTCTGAATCACCAGATTTTTATCGTTTTCCAGATAGCTGATCTGTGCGTCAAATGTTAAAAACGGCTTCGGCATACTGTGTTCCTCCATAAATAAAAAAGGGAGTCCCCGCAGGAACTCCCCCGGTCGCAGGCTTCGCAAGTTTCCGCAACACGATCACTGAACACAGTATACACGATCATACCGGTTTTGTCAACCAGTCTTTCGTGATCCGTATTCAGAATAATATTATGCAGGAAAAGTCCCTTTCGATACAAGAAATTATAGTCGAAGAAAAACCGCCTGTCAACAAACATTGCATCAATTGTGCTTTAATCCCGGATGCCCAACGCCTGTTTCTTTTCCTCAATCTCTTGGCGCTGCTTCCGATCCATCCCTGGCCGCTGACGCCGATCCTGTTCCTTCTCCTGAAATATCCGTCCGAGCTGGGCAATCAGAGAGGCAGCACCCCTTATGTGCTGCTGTCGGATCACCCGCAGCAGGTTTTCCGCACACACATTGCCATGGGCAGCAGATTGTGCCAAGTATTCCAGTCCCTTTTCACGGTCGGCACGGATGCCGTTTCCGAAATAGTAGATCTTACCAAGCTGGTATTCCGCATAGGAATTGCCGTCCTCCGCTGCCATATGGAAGCAGCGGATGGCTTTTTGCACATCCTTCCAGCCTTCTTCCTTGATGTAGACTTTCCCGGCAATATAAGCCGCAGAAGTGACACCCGCTTCCGCGAGTTCCTCCAGCAATGGCAGTCCTCTGGGAATATCCTTCTGCACCAATTTCCCCTGACAAAACAGCTTTCCAAGCTGGTACCTGGCAAAGGCATTGTCTTTTGCCGCCGCCAGCTCCAGATATTCCACCGCTTTTTCAGGGTCATATTCTGAAAACTCCAGCTTTAGATACAGCTTGCCAAGACCATACAGGGCATCCGCGCTGCCCAGCTCCACAGCTTTCTCAAAATAGTACCGGCTCTTTTCCAAATCCACTTCGGTGCCGGTTCCGGTCATGTTCATGGAGCCAAGGCGATAGCAGAGCTTATCATCTGCCATAGCCGCCTCCATAGCGAGAAATCCCGCATATGCTTTGGCATACCACCGTCCGGATTCTTCCAGATCAGCCCCTGTCCCGATACCATCCCGGTACATTCTTCCAAGCTGGTACTGGGCGTAAGCATTGCCCCGGACTGCCGCCATGGTGTACAGTCTGTATGCCTCCGTATTGCTCTTTTCCACGCTCTGCCCCCGGAGGTATTGACCTCCCAACGAGTAGGCGGCAAATGGGTTATTTTCATCCACTGCCTGACGAAACCACCGGGCAGATTCCTCATAGTTCTGTTCTGTCCCGTGACCATGGGCATGGCATTTTCCTATCCGGTATCGCAGATAGCCTTTCTTTTCAGCCGTCTGCTCCGCTTTCCGAAAGATTTCCAACGCGCTCCGAAACCAAGTCTGTGCTTCTTCCTCATCCGCGTCACAGCCAAGCCCAAGCAGGTACATTCGTCCCAGATCATAGCAGGCATAGCCGTTTCCCCCGCGTGCCTCCGTATCCAGCAGAGGCATCGCTTTCCGGAAATCCGGCTTTTCTTTCTCTGTCCCATATAGGAATCTGCGAGCCTGTTTGTAGGGATTTGACCACCAATCTCTGCCGTCAGAAGCACGGCGAACGGGTGCATTCTCTGCGGCACAGTTCTCATAGGCATCAGCTTCCCCACCAGTTTCTTCCTGAATAAACTGAGGGCGATAGGGATCGCTCCACCGGTCAAAATCCTCTATTGGCACAGGGTCAGGCTCCTCTACTGACGGGAATTCCGTTTCCATCACATCCTGCTGCGGTTCCGGCTCCACCGCCTGCCGGATCAGATTGTTGATTTTCAGCGATTCCTGTATCACAGCGTTGCGGATGGGCTTGAATTCCTTATTCTGTTCCAGTGGAATACGCTCCGGGAAGGTGTCTGTGTAGGTGCGCAGCACATCCTCCCGCTGCTCGTACCACAGATCGTACAGCTCCCGGATATTCTCGTCCCTGGCAAGCTCCGCTACAATTTGGTCAACGATTGCCTTCACATCCGATTTGAGATAGCCGTACACCTTCTTCCCCGTGGTGCGGGAAAGGCGGTCACTGAGCTGTACCAGTAACTCCTCAATCCTGGGATTCAGATACTCCCCCGCATTGATTTTCGCCACGATCTCCGAGACACGTTCCCGTCCCTGCTCCCGCAGGCGGTCACGGTATTCCGTCTGCTGTTGGTAGGTAAACATCAGCTCCTGAGAAAAGATTTCTCTGGCAAAGACAGACCGCATTTTCTCCACGCCCTTGGTACTGAGGTGTCCCTCTCCCGGCACCGTGGAGTAAGCAATGAGATGGACATGGGGATGGTGTCCCTCGTTATGAAAAGCCGCATACCACCGCAGATGGTTCATTGGAATCTTGAGATTTTCGGAAAGGGTCGGTGTCTGTCCCCGGAGGAAATCCCGCCAACGGCTCCCGTGGTCGAAGCCCAACCGGGCGGCATCTTCCCGTTTTAGAGACAGAATCGCCGTATACACATTGCCCCGGTAGGCATTCAGCTCTTTTGAGACTTCGCTCAGCTGCACCTCTACGCCATCGTCCGTAAACAGCCCACGGTTCCCAAACCGCTCCGCTCTGGGTCGGGTGGCGATGTAGTCGGCATAGGTTTTCGTATTGGCAACCGCATTCAGGTTTTCCTCCATCGCCATGGAGATGAATTCCGAGGCGTTCCCAACCGTCCGCTCCTGCTGGTAATCCCGGTATTCATGGCTCTGCTTTGTGTCCGGAAAGTCCCGGAGAATTTTTTCAATCAGCGCCTGCTGCTTTTTGGTAGCGGTGGCATGCCGGTAGGAATCATCTATTCTTTCCACCCCTTCCCGTGTAGCGATATACCGGGCATAACCGCCCACGGATTTGCCGCCCGTCCTTGGCTTCAGGTATTTGAATTTTGTCACCAGTCTGGGCATTTATCTATCTCTTTTGGAAGTCAAAGGCATCCTCAAAGGAGTAGACGCCGCTGCTGCGCTTGACTTGAGCAACGCAGGTACCCCGGAGTTTCTCCAGCTGCTCCCGGCCAATGTTGCAGGCAGCAGCCACCACATTCATGGTGATCGCCTGCTCCACCGCCAGCTTGAACAGAATGCGGCTGATCCGGTTGTCACTGTCATTCACGATACCCTTGACCGTGGACGTGATGATCTTAGGCAGATAATCGCTGCCATTCTCCGAGGAAATATAGCCAATGTAAAAATGGATTGCTTTCTCGATGAACTCACTCTGGCTGGAACAGTCATCCGCCTTATACCACTTGCGCACCTGCTCCAGCGAGGATTCCCGTATCCAAAGCGCAAATTTTCGTTTTCCCTCTGTATTCTCTGCCATGTCAGGCAAAACACCTCCTGTTCTGGCCACAACCCACAGTCTGACCCACGCAAATTTGTTGCCGCACCAAAGACTTTCCGCTGCTCTGACCCACAGGTTGACCCTGCCCTCTCCCAACCGACCCACACCTTCTGAATCCGAAAACCTTTGGTGGGGCGGGCATTGCCCGCCCCTGTAGGCTTGCTGTGGGGCGTTTACGACCCACAGCCTTTCTCCTGCTTGTTTTTCGACCCACCGGCTTTATCGCTTCCAACGAAGAAAACCGGCCACGGCAGCGCCAATCACCGCCAGTGCGGCCAGTACCGCAATCCACTTCTTTTTCAAAATTCTCACCTCCGAATATCAAAATATTCCCTTACTTGGTCACTCACTTTCGCTTCCCGCTGCTGCCGTCCAGCTTGGGGAACCGGCATTCTGTGAAGCTCAGGTCATACTTTTTCACAGCCCTGTCCAACACCTGAAACATCTCCCGTTCCAGATTCCGGACATCGTAGCGCACCGGATCAGGCAGATTCTCATAGCAGATCCAATCCGGACTGAACGGTGTGTCCTTCACCAGGAGGTCATACCCCAGAGAATATTTGCCGTTGTCCCAGTACACCACCGCTTCCAGCCGCACGGCTCCCGCAGACAGGATCGCCGCTACACGAAAATGATTGCTTCCCTCCAGCCGCCGCAGCATCCGCGCCAGATTCTTCGCGGAGAACCGCTGCTCAAACTGGTAGCCTGTACCCAGCTGCTTTTTCAGGCGTTTTTGCTTCGACACACAGATCCCTCCTAGCAAAACCGCAGTCCCTCACGCTCCATCCTGTGCTGTGCCAGATCCATGCTGTCGCTCACCGCCCGATTCAGCGCAGCCGTGTCCAGTCCGCAATCCTCATAGCCTCTGTGAACGATGTCGTAGTACCCCGCGCTGGGATTTCCGAAATCCATTCTGGGATCCATGATGTAGACCATGCCGGTGATGGTACTGCCATCGTCCATCTTCACGGCTATCTGCTCCTTATCGTAAAAGCTGTGTCCATGCTCGTGGTAACCCTCATAGAGATCCAGACGTTTTTCATCCGCCCTCTGGATCGTCCAGATCCCCACCGGAACAGCAGCGCCTTTCTTTGGCGCGATGGTAGCGCAGGCGCTATGGAGCGCTCCTTTGAATTGCAGCTCATAGCCCTCAATAATTCCTGTCCCCACAAACTTTGCCGTGGGACAGCGGTAGCGCATCTGCTCCTTGTTCAGATTGCTGCCATAGGCAACATACAATTTTGCCATAGTTCCTCCTAACCATATTCCATCGTAATTTCCTGTCGTGCTTCCTGTACCGTATTAGGAGCGGAAGCGTGTGCCTGCTCCAGCCGCTGCTGCATCAGGCGCTCCCGCTGACGCTCTGCCTGCGCCGGGTCTTTCCATGCGATATTGCCCTCCAGATTTTTCAGCAGATGCTGTCGGGCAGTTTTGAACTCGTCCCCAATCAGCCCCAGCCGCAGAAGCCATGTGCGGAAGGTGTACTTTTCATTCTCCGAGTGGGTTCTGGTGCGCATCGCCCGCTGCTGTACCAGCGCCTGATGGGAAATTGCCAGACACAGCTGGATATAGCTCTTGACCTCCCCGGCGTGGAGGGTGGAATTGAACATCCGGAACTCAACAGTTCCCTTGCTGAACACGCTGTGCAAATTCAGCGCGTGATACCGGGAGTAGTCATAATGTACATTCCGCCGGGAATCGCCGTTGTACCACAGGGTCTCAAATTCAGCCATGGACTTGGGGTGCTTCAGGTTCACATCCTCCAGAAACCGCAGGTCTGCCTTCTGACAATAGCACTCCCGGTCGATCTGCACATTCAACGCCTTGTACAGCAGATCCTCCTTGGACGCCATGATGTTGACGATGTTGCGCAGGGTCTTGGGATCGTGCCGGGACGCGTCCACGTGGATGTGGATTCCGCAGCTGTCGTTTACTCTGGCTCCGCCCCGGCGCAGCTCCCGCACCAGCTGCTGAATTGTCTCGATGTCCTCATACTTGCAGATGGGCGTTACCATCTCCACCGCGTACAGGCGGCTGGCTGTCCGCTCCCCCCGGGACTGACACTTGATACTGGCGTCGGAAACCACCTTCCATTTCCGTCCGGTGTTATCCTCCACCGTATAGGTGTCGTAGGTACCGCCTACATGAACAGCAGAAGAATGAAAATGTCCGGCAATGATTCTGGCCGCCGCGCTCCGGGTGATGCCCGTCATTTCGATCTCAATACCGAAGTTCTGATCTCTCAGGCAGGATCACCACCTGACTGCGGTGCAGAAGGGGCTGGGAGCGCCGGATTTTTCTGCGCATGCCCGTGTTTTCATCTTGCCTGTCCTCCCGGATGGGCAGGAACTTCACCCACATTCTCCGTATCAAAATCCCGCGCATCCTCCGTGGATTCCCGTCCCATGCGAAACCGCCAGAGCGGGCATTTCCGGCACTCACACAAGCGAACCTCCATGGCGCTTCCACAGCAGCAATCCAGACACTTCAGCCGGATTGCTTTCCCCCGGGTGATTCGTTCCTCCACACTCAGTCCCCGACAGCAGAGGCGGAAGCATCCTTTCCCTTTCTTTTTGGCTTCTGGCTCTCCACCTTCATGTCCACGAAGGCGCGGACATTGGCAGGGACGACCTTCTGATACATGGCCTCCGCCGCCTGCGCCAGCTCCTCCTCAACAGATACCCCACGCTGCTCCGCATACATCCGCAGTGCCAGCAGCTTTTCTTCCTCATATCCGACCATAATGCACTTTTTCATATTGACCTCCAAAAAATTGTGCCGCCGGGATGATCTCCCGGCGGCATGTGTGATCCCCAACTACTCTCCGATGGTGTTCGCTGCTTCATAGGTGTCCAGCGCCTGCTCAATCAGCCCGACGATGAACTCCCGCTGGCTGACCTTTTTCCCGGTACGTTCCTTCTCCGATGCCAGATACTTCTTGATCCGCAGATCCAGCTCCTCCGGGATCTGAAATGCCAGTGTCTTGGTTGCTGTCATGATGGGTTTACCTCCTTCGAAATGTTCTCTGAGAATTTGAGTAACGTACTCGCTGAGGGACTGCCCCAGCGATTCCCTTTCTTCCCTCACCCTGTCGTGCAGAGAGATAGGGATCTGGGCGCAGAGGTTGCGGGTTGCTTCCATAGGTGCTTCTCCTTTCCTGATTTGCAAAGCAAGCATACCCCAAGCGACGGGAAATAGCTATTCACAGTAAGCAACAAAAATTTCAGCGGAGAGGAAGCAAATGCAATAAATTAGCCCATAGACATACAAGGGCTGCCGCTTCCCTCCAAGTCCGGTTCCACTGTCAGGTTTTCCGGTTCCTCGCGCACCAGCAGATTCTGGTCCCGCAAAGTCATGTAGCTTCTGGCTCCCAGAAAAGGCGCGGTGTACCGGGCATAGCCATACCCGCTGCTGTCCACCAGCACACCGTCCTCGGAGGTCTCCCCCATAACCAGAACGCACTGCCGGATGCCATTGCGAAAGCCCATCCCATCCGCATTCTTACGGAGGAAGTCATACTCGTACATCAAATGCTTTTTGAAAAACGCATATTCCTTATCTGTCAGGCAGATGACCTTGCAGACTTCACAGGGCGCTTCTTCCATGGCAGGCTGTTTGCCCTGAAAGATTGCATTCAGTTTCATGTGTCTTCCTCCGTTTCCTCAATGTAGTTGATGTACGGGATTTTCAGCCAGTGTGTCCAGCTGCGGGCAGCGACCCGGGTCTTCACCACACCGTAGCGGGTTCCCATAGCTTCAATGGCATAGCCGTTTCCGATGTAGATGCCGATATGTCCCTGATGCCACACAGCGAGTCCCGGAATCTCCGGCATGGTGGATATGGGGCCTTTTTCCGCTGCCGCGCGGTACATCTGGTCAGCGCCGATATCCGGCATACCATTGGTGGCATAGTTTACCGAATCCGTTTCCGGGTCGTACCAGCAGTACCCCTTGATAAAGCCCACGCAGTCGGCAGTACGCCTGCCCAGATAGTGACTGCGGATGTACTCCTCATAGACGCCCACATTGTCCGGATACTGTGCTGCCTTTGCCGCCAGCGTGTCCCTTGTCAGCACCTGTCCAAAGGTTCCCCACACATACCCCCAGCCCGCTGCTTCCGCCGAGATTGCCCACTGCACCAGATCCAGATTATTCTTGGTGGTGGGATAGACATAGTTGGAGGTGTCCACATACTGAGAGCGCACATTGCCCACCAACTTTGTAAAATCCTCGGCAACAATACTGGTTCCGAAGGCATTGTTGACGGCGGCGATCAGCTGGTCATCCGTCTGCTCTGGCTGAAAGCAGCCGACCAGCCGAGGCACAAATCCCGGCTGGTCGGAATGGTCATATAAGGCAAGGATGTACAGCACCTGGGCTTCCCGGACACGGCTGGGCATATCCGCATCCCGCAGAGCGGTCTGGATGGCGTTCATGGTGTCCTCTACCTGCTGAAGCATTTGCCGGTCGCCGTCGGACATCTCCTCCACGATCTGCTCCTGGAGCGCGCCAACATCCAGTTTCAGGGTCCCGCTGAATACGGTGATGATAGCAGCCATGGGCATGAACAGGGCAACGATCACAACCAGAATCGCCATTGCCGCTTTCTTCAGTGTCTTTTTGTCCGACAGCAGCGCGACCGCTATCTTTTTGAGCGCCGCGCCGACGGTTACGCTCATCAGCGGCCTCCCGCTTTCCCGAACAGAGCTTCCTTGTAGTCCGGCACCTGCACCTGCAGATAGTACCGCTCCCCGCCGCAGCGGTACAGGCATACGCCGCGGTCAGGATTGCGGATCAGCTCATACTCCGCCTCATCCACCTGCAGGGCATCCATATAGTCCTTTGGGTTGATGGCGCCGGGATAGAACAGGAACTGGTGGGTGGGAATGGAGAACATGGGCTTTGTGAACTCCCGGATGGAGGGAATCAGGAAATCCTCAATGTTCTGAGACGCCAGCACCACACAGGAATCCTTTTTCCGGACACGCTTCATGGAATTGCGGATGTACTCAATGGCAGTCTGGTTGGTCAGGAACAGGTACAGCTCGTCGATAGCAGCCACGCTGTCGCCAATGCCTATCAGCCGATTGCTCATATACGACAGGATGTTGAACAGGATGGCATCCTTCAGGCGCTTGTTGGTGTCCATAAGCCCCTTTACGCCGAAGCAAAGGAACTTGTCGTCCACGATGTTGGTGTGGCCGTTAAAGTACCGGCTTTCCGAGCCGACGCACATGGAGTGGATACCGAGGCAGATCTCCCGGAGCATCTCCTGGGTGTACAGATGCTTTTCGCCGGGGTCGTATTCCAGATACTCCTTCTGGCACAGCCAATAGAATTCCGCCATGACAGGATAGTGAATAGGGCTGAGGGCGGAAAAGTCCGTGCTATCCGTAATGCCCCGCTGGGCATACAGCTTTTCCAGCAGGATCTCCATGGTGTCCACCTGAGCATCCGTAAAATCCTTGTAGCTGCGGAAAAAGTCCTTGAGAAAGGCAATGTGCTGGCTCAGCCGGGTGACCTTCCGGAAGGCTTCAGGACTCTCCTCATCTGTGTCAGGCTCTTCCGCATCCACAGACCACACCTTCGGCTCCAATGGGTTGATGATGTACTCTCCGGTCATATAGTCCACATAACAGCCGCCCAGATTCCGGGTCAGATCCTCATATTCCGCTTCCACATCCAGACAGATCACCGCCTTGCCAGACTCCCGGAAATTGGTCAGCAGCAGCTTCATCAGGTAGGATTTTCCCTGCCCGGAGTTGCCCAGAATCAGGGCACTGCCGTTGGTCTTGTCATTGCTGCGGCGGTCAAGATCCACCAGAATATTGGTGCCGTACTTGTCCCTGCCTACATAGAAGCCCTTGGGGTCGGTCTTACCGGAAAAGCTCAAAGGATACATATTGGCGACGGAACCGGCAGGCAGTACCCGTTCATACTGGTCGCCAAACTGGTTCCGGCCAAAGGGCAGCACAGACAGAAAGCCCTCCTGCTGCCGCAGGGTCAGCTTGTCCACTGTGATCTTGGCGCGGGTCAGCTCCATGGCGATCTGGGACTGAAGCTGCTCCAGCGTTTCCATGCTTCTGGCCTTCAGTTCCATGTACACACTGCAATGAAGCAGAATTTCCCGGTTGTTGCGCATGGTAGCAAGAAGGGTCTGCACGTCCTGCAAATTTCCCTCCGCCTCCATGGCCTGGGTGATGTCGTGGTCTCCCGCCATGAGCCGGTTTTTCCGGGCAGCGTTGTTCACGATCTGCTTTTCCTCCACCGGCGTGACCCGGCGGTGGTACAGCCGCAGGGTGACCCCGGTACGGTCGGCAAGCTGCGCCAGAATCGCCTGTTCCTCGGTCGTAGGCGGGTACTCCCGAATGACCCACACGCAGCGGTAGGTGTCGCCGACAATGTAGTAATTGGCGAAGAATTTCATTGTTCCCGGTAGGATACAATCAAAGAAATCCTTGGTACGGACTCCCGTGTCCCCATTCTGCACCTTCTTTTTCCGTCCAAACAGGCTCATGCTTTCTTCCCTCCCCGCACATACTGCGCCCCGTCCACATCCGGCATCCGGTCACCGTCCATGGAAGCACCGAAATAGATGGCAAGGAACCGTTTGATATCCGCTTTCTTCATCCGCTGCACATCAAAGCCCGCCCCTGCCAGCTGCTTGTGAGTCTCATTTGCCAGACTCAGCACCTGTTCAGGCTTCCAGCCAGAGCAGCGGCGCAGGAACACGAACTGCCGGGCAGTGGACATCTCCGCCTGCAGCTCGGTCAGCATTTCTCCGTCCTGATGCAGAAGCCGCCGGACACAGGCGTTGCGCTCCTCCCGCTCCCGCTGGCGGAGGTACGCCTTGTTGGCGTCAAAGCATTCACAGGAATCCGTGCAGACGATCTCCAGATCCGGCATCACCGTCAGGGCGGTTTGCAGGTTGTGAATTTTTACGTCGATGTTGGATGCGGACAGTACCGAGATATTGACGGGAGACACCCGGAAAAACAGCAGCTCCCCGGCTGTAGTGGCAAGGCCATACCGGGTAAAGCCGTAAATACCCATAAGCTCCTGTACGGAACGCCCCCGCTGCCGCTTTTTCTCCTTTCGCTTTTTGTCTTTCATTTTTCATCTCCATTCGTAGTATTTCTGGCTGGTCACAAAATGCCGGACGGCGTAGCCCAGATAGTCCATGACGGTGGTATCCTCCATGCGGATGGTCATGAATGCAAAGCACAGCGCCCCCGCCAGAGGGAACAGCAGTCCCGAATGCACCAGCAGCACCACCGACAGCAGAGCCGCGATGGCCAGAATCACAAAATCCCGCATCCCCCAAAGCCACAGGTGGGGCTTGGCCTTCAGGTTCTGCGGGTAGATATAGGTTTTCATAGGTGTCCTCACTTTCTCATCAGGTTCTTCGCCAGATTGATCGCCGAGGAGGTACTGTACACCATGCTGGATACATTTACCCGGACGCTGGAATCCAGGCCAAACTGCTGAGCGATCCGCGGTACCTCATTGGCGGTTAACATAATCCCAAGCCCCATCAGCATACTGTCCTGCAAGGTCAGCATCCCCAGGAACAGCAGAGTCGTCTGCAAAAAGGCCGTCAGGCAGATGGCCATAACCTGCTTGCACCACTGGTTGAAGCCATCTGTATACCCACGGGGTACGCTGAACATATACAGCGACCCCACCGCGATCTGGATCAGCAGGATACCACCCCGCTTGATATTGGCGAAAAAAACCTTGATGGTACAGTAAGAAAAGGCCAGCAAAAAGAACAGCAGCTTCAGCACAGGCTCCGACGGCGTTCCCAGCCGAAACACCGCGCGCAGAATAAACACTGCGATCTCCCCGATTGTGGCCCCCTGGGCGCTGGAGAAGATTCGGGTCAGGTCACCGGCGAAGCTGTTTTGCAGGGAAACACAGAACTTATACAACTCCACCGGGAGTACGCCTATCAGCGCGCAGGCAAAGAAACCTTTCAGCACATTCAGCGCAGCGCCCTTGATACTGACCCTGCCGGACTGCGACTCTATGGCCACCTCAAACACAGCGCCGACCACCCCCACCGTGAAAAGTGCCCAGCCAAAGAGGGTGAACAGCCGCACCACAGCGTTCACCCAGCTGAGGCTGAAAATCTCAGCGCCCATATTGTTCATGCTGGTGAACAGGTCTGCCACCGCGTCGAAGACCGTGTTGTAGATCCACTCTACCAGCGCGTTCCAGATATCCACGGCGATGTCCGCGCCGACCCCCTCGAACACCACGCTCAGGGCGTCTCCCAGCCCTGAGAGGATATCTCCTAACCAGTCAAACAAAGGCTGTCACCGTTTTCCCTTTCTCAGCCAAGGATACTCCAGATATAACTGGGTGCCGTCAGGGCGAACAGCAGGCAGGCAAACAAAATCGCCGGTGCGGTAAACTCAAACTGTCCGTGTTTGCGGTAGTCCATATACGCCGTTGCGATCTTGACGAACAGCAGGACCGCCAGGATCATGTCAATGACGGGGAACACTACGTTGTTGACAATGGTCTGCACCTGTCCTTTGGCCGCATTCCAGGTGCCTTCAATGGCGCCGGACACATTGCTTGCAGCGGCGCTGGCGGGAATGGCCATAAACGCCGCGAGCAGGGTCAGGACACAGAGCATGGTGAGCAGTCTTACAATTCTTTTCTTCTTCATGAAACCTCCATTTCGAAGCGCAGGGCGCTTCACCCCAATTCGTTACGACCATAAACCAGTATTTAAGGTTTCTGCTCGGTAACGAGCAGATGCGAAGTCCCTTATGTCATAAATTTACAGATAGGTTCTTTCACAAAACACCAGATACCGCTGCTTTCCTCCGGAAGCAGGCGGATGGCAGGTGAGCAGGGTTAATAATTCATGTCCCGGCTGGATGAGAATGGCTTCCACATCATTGGGATCAATGATCCTGGTCTCCTTGACCTGATAGTTCAGGGTTTCCCAGAGATTGGTAACAGTGACGGTATCTCCCGGTTCCAGCTGGTTGATGTACAGAAAATATGCCGCACCGTTCCACCCCCGATGTCCGGCAAGGACACAGTTGGTATCGCTGCCGCCTATGGGCAGACTGGTCTGCCCCATGACCGCCGCACCGGCTGCCATATTTTCTTTTGTGGCCCCCATATAGATTGGCATTTGCAAATTCAGCTTTGGAATGGAGAGAACACCAAACACTTCGCTGTTCAGACCATAGTCGGAAAGCCGGAAACAGGCGTCTTCATAAGCAGAAGGATCGGACAGCCCTTTCTGCCCCTCCCGGGAGATGGCTTCGTTGTAGGCTTTCATATCCAGCCAGAGTTGGGTGTGCTCCAAGGGCATCTGTGGTTCCGCGGTCTCGCGAGTACCCGGATCCCCCGGAATGACGTGGGAGTTCTCCTCCGCTGTTCGCTCTGCGTCTTCCTCCAGCAGAAGCAGGAAGTCCTCTGAATCCCTGTGCATGGTGCGCTCAACCCATAATCCGTTGAGAGACGGATAAAGCATCGTTCCGCCGCCGAACAGCAGAAGCAAAATTGCCAAAATCACAAAAAGGATTTTTCCCTTACTTTCTGACATAGCGCCCTCCTTTCCTGTGGACTGCCCTTCCCCTGTTTCTTTGGATATACAACGTTGCGCTTGCCACCAGCGTCAGAGAAACCATTGCCGCCAGCCCCAGACGAACACCAAGCCAATACTGTTTCTCCCAGTGGGAATCCGTATTTTCCTCATGAGGCACAGCGGAAGCCTCTGTTTCATCCGCCGGGACATACGGGATGCGGCTTCCCTGCACCAACAGGCGGTGGGTATTTACGCCGGTGGGCGTACAAGTCACCAGCGTACACAAATCCTCACCGGGTTCAATTCCCAGATAGGTGGTATCATGGGGCAGAACCGTATGAATTTCCCTCACCTCATAGGCAAGGGTTTCATCCAGAACATGCAGATAGAAAATATCCCCCTCCCGCAGCTGCTCCAGATCCGTGAACATCTTCTGGGAAGCCATGCCGCTGTGACCGGTGATGATGGTATGAATACTTTCTCCACCCACCGGCAAAGAGGAACCCAGAAGATGTCCCGTTCCCCTGTCCAGAGAATCCGCACCTGTTCCATGGTAGATGGGAAGGTCCGCGCCAATTTTCGGTATTTCCACATACCCCATTATCCCGCTTCCACTTACATCCACTTGGTTAACATAATCCTCCGCAGCAAGTCGAATGGATTTCTGCGAGTAGGCTTCCTCCGCCGCTCCGGGGGTGATGGTGTTGTTGTACGCCACCGCACGTTTCCGAATGCTTTCTATTTCTGCGGAATCCGTCTGTTCCAACACTTCCCGGTATTCGGTCTGTATCCGGGATTGGTGCCGCCCGATATACCAGTTGCTGACAACGGGGTACAGCGTCAGCCCCAATGCCAGCAGAAACAGCACAGCCGCCAGAAGTATCTGCCAATGTCCCCGCTTCATGTTCTCCCCTCCTGACGCAGCACTGCCCCGGAAAGATTTTCCGGGGCAGGTACAATTTACTTGAATTTCTTCCGGGCAATGATGATGCAGGCAGCGGAGGCGGTCATGAGCAGCATACCGGCCAGACCATACATCCACACGCCCCGGTCGCCGGTGGCCGGGAGATCAAAGCCGCTGGTGTTCACTACGCTGAGAGGCACAAGAGCATTGGCGCTTCCATTGTCCGCCAGCATCGCGGCCTGTTTCCCATCCACGGCGGCAGAGGCGAAAGCGTCCTTCCGGGAAATCACCACTGCAATTCCCTTTTTCAGCAGAGTGTAGCCGTCCGCTGTCTTGATTTCGGTGACGGTATATTCGTCATCCTCCAATCCCTTTATGAGAATCTTGCCTTTTCCATCCTTGGCAGTCGGAACAAACCGGGTGGCGTCCTTCTTGTCCGCGACATGATCTGTGACGTAGTAAACGCCGGTGGCTTCATCCAGCTTGGCCTTCACATAATAGCCGTCTGTCTTATTCAGCATAATGAACTGCACCTTGGAGAAATCCCCCTTGCCGTCAGAGAACAGTTTCGTCAGTTCCAGACCATAGGTGAAGACCTTGGCGTCATCCTTCAGGGTATCATAGGAATTCTGGGAGGTGCGTTTCCAGGTCAGCACCACCTCGTTGGGGTTGCCGTTGTCGCCGTAGACCACATCGGCGCTGCTGTTCACGGTCGCGGCATAGGTGATCCGCAGGGTGCAGTCCGAATAGCCGGAGTTGACCATGGATGCGTCGGAATACACCGCCGTGTTCATTTCCTTCAGGCCGTCCGCCGTCATTGCAATGGTCATTTGGGATTCCCCGGTATCCACATTGCTATAGGTGACGGTGAACTTGCCGTCTGTTTCCGCCCATCTGGCAACGGGATCGGTGCAGGCCGCGTCCGTAAAGAATTCCAGCACCACATCGTGTTTGTTGTAGGTGATACCTTTGCTCAGGGTGTCGGTGAAAGTGTAGCAGGTCAGATAAGTAGAGGCGGAGGTGATACTGGGCAATGTGCTGATGATCTGGTAGTCAACGCCGTCCCCGTCAGAAGCCGTGCCGGTGTCTGCGAAGCCGTCGTCGATGTCGTTGGTGCCGTTATGCTTGCCGGTATCGTCCTTGCTCTCCCGCAGGGTCTTGTCCAGCGTCGGATTACCGGTCAGATTCTTTGGGTACACAGTCACGTCGTAAATCCAGCTGCCGCCGCTGGACGTCATGGGCAGGCAGATGAAGAAGGGATTGCAGGTACTGGTGACCATTTCCGGCACTTTGGTTTCCACCACCAGATACAGTCCCAGCTCCAGATTCTCGGCCTTGGTTTTGCCGTAAGTATCGGTCAGGGGCATGGCAGTACCGCTCTCAGTGACGTAGGCTTCCAGAGCGTTCTTCACGGTGGTGGCATTGGCTTTCAGCGCGGTACTCAGGGCAGAAATAAGGACATCGGACTGATAGTAGTAATTGGAATCGTCCAGCTGGCCGGAACCATCCGCCTTCTCATAACGCTTGGCGCCATTTCCCAGTCCCAGTGCGTTCAGGAGGTCTGCTCCCGCGGTCTTGCTGATGCCGTAGAGGGTCTCCACATGGTCAAAGTCCACACCGTCCGCCGCGGATTCCGTAACCTGAACAACATCCGCGACCCGGAGATAAGTAAACTCCACATCCTTCAGGGCATAGCTGTTGAGGGTATCATTCACGATCTGGTCGTAGACGCCGGTAGACACGTAGCTGGAATCCCACGCGCCGTCTTTCTCGGCGTTGGTCAGATCCACCTTGTAGATGGTCAGGGAGCCTTTGGCGGCGGTATCCACGCCGGTATCTTCCGGCTCAGCTGCGGAAACGCCGATGGGGAAGCAGAGTAGCAGCGTCAGGGAGAGAATCAGGGCGATCATTTTGGTAAACTTTTTCATAAGAAGCATTTCCTTTCATAATGTCAGTGTATTATTCAGCCATGGCGTATCCGCAGGCAGCGGCCTGTCCCTTGCTCTATAGGGCGGGTTCATGGAGCTATTTCCGTTTCTTTGCCAGCCAAATCAGGATAAACAGCAGAACGACGCCGGTTCCGACCTGTATGGCAGTCATGGCGGTATAGCCTGTAGAGCCGGTCATGGGCAGTTCAAACACAGGCGCATTCACCACGGTCAGCCGGATGAAATTCCCGTCATCCTTCCGGATGCCCCCCTCATAGACAGGTTCCGTCAGGAGCTGATACCCCTTGGGCGCTTTCGTTTCCGTCACGCGGTAGAGACTGCCGGAGTATAAGCCGGTGAACCGCACCTCACCGTCCGCTCCGCTGGTGAGCTTTCCGTCCGTAAGCCCTTCCGCAGTGCAGGTTCCCTCCGTGACATCCGGAGAATCCGTATAGATCACCGTCTGCCACTGCTGGCCATCCTTTGACCATTCCAACAGAAACTCCGCCCCGGCAAGCGGCTCGCCATGGGTATCCGTCTTCTGGATCCGGATCTCTCCGGGCTTCATGCGATTGGTGAAGGTCACCTCCACCGTCTGGCCTACCGAGATCTCAACGGTTTTGGGATTGGGCGCGTCACAGGTGTAGGGGCTGTCCTCCGGGATGATTTCCTTGACGGTGTAGGTTCCGGGGAGAAGATAATCCGTCAGAATGGTTCCGTCAGATGCGGTGGTATAACTCCCCACCAGCTTATGATTGCTGTCATAGACTTCAAATTTCCAACCGGCGGTGCTGCCGCCATCCGGCATGGTCTTGATGATCTTCCCCCTGCCCTTGTGCGTATTGGAAAAAGTCACCGTCGCCGTACCATTGGCTGTGACCGTGACCGTTTTCACGGAAGTATCATAGACCCAGTAAGGATCGTCGCTGGCTTCCTCCCTAGCGTAGTAAGTACCGGGTGTCAAACCCGCGGCGGTGACCGTTCCATCCGCACCTGTGGTAAAGGGCGAGCCGGTGACCGCGCTTGTGCAGGCGGAATCCGTGTACAGTCCGATCTTCCAGCCGTCCAGATTCTTCCCCGTGTTGGTTTCCTTCAGCAGCTTCACGCCGCCGGTATTCCGTTTGTTTGTAAAGCTGACTGTCGCCGCCGCACCGGCAGTTACCGTCACCTTCTGCGGGTTCACTCCGGAACAGTAATACATCTCACCGACGGCGCTGTCCGTATGTCCCAGCTCCTTGACGTAGTAAGTCCCCGCCGTCAGACCGGCAGCGGAAATCTTGCCGCTGCCGTCGGTGGTATGAGGGCCGGATACGAGCTTCGTACAGGCGGGATCCGAATAGATACCGAATTTCCATCCGGAGAGGTTCTTCCCATCCTCGGTGGTTTTGGTCAGGCTGATGCTTCCCGGCCGTGGAGCAGTTTTCAGCTTGAAGTAGGCGTTGAGGCTGCCTGCGGACGCAGTGTCCAGGGATACCGTCGTCTGGTAGCTGGAGCCGGACATATACCAGATTCGGTATGTGGAGTCGGACGCGGAGGGCAGGTTCCGGGCTGCCTTATATACCGTGGACTCGGAGATATCCCCGGTCTGGGCGATATACAGCGTATTCCCGCTCTTGTAAAATTTCGCGCCATTCCCATCCGTAAAGGAAAAGTTGGACAGGATGCCGTTGCTGTCCGTTACTGCGGTTTCCTCCCCTGTCAGGGTGATGGTGGGCGCGCTGCTGACGGAGGCGCCGGTAAAGCTGGGTATCTTCTTTGCCCCCTGAATTGCGTCTACCAGAGCGTTATACTTGGGCGCAAAATACGGCACGCTGGCTACCCCTGCGTTGTAGAAGATATCGCCTGATGTGCCGCACACATTCACGGAATTGCTCTTGAATGTGGCAGGGTCACGCAGGCCGCAGACGATCTCGTAAATAAGGAACTGGGTGGCGATCCGCAGGGGAACATTGGGGTTGCTGTCTTTTTTCGTGGTGGTCACGCTGACAGAGTGATCCCACATCCGGTCACTGTACAGGAGAATCAGGCCAATGGCCTCCCGGTAATCTTCCGGCATGGCGTACCACACATTGCTGCCCGCGGTACTGCCGCTGCCATCCAGTGTCACACCCCGGTCAACGGAGTTTCCGGAGGTACTGGCGCCGTAGCTGCGCCATGGTTCAATGCAGTACAGCGGTTCGTCCGGATAGGCAACACCGCCATACCGAGCGAAATGCCAGCCCAGGTTTTTGATATAAGCTGTCCGGGCAGCGCCGGTGCCATTGGGTTTGTACTCGCAGGAAACCTGTGACTTCAGGACGGTCGTATAGTTGCCATTGTCCGCGTAGTCAAACAGCAGGATGCTTTTCTGGGTACTGCCGACAGACATTACCGCATAATCGTCCTGCGGGTTAGCAATGTCTGGTGATTCTGTCGGCTCTGTGGGTTCAGTAGGGTCAATACTATCTGTCCCCTCGGAGACTGTTTTCTCGGGCTGGGTGCTGTCCGCACCCGATTCCACAGCGTAAGCAGCGGGGATGATGCCGATGAGAAGCATCATTACAAGAAGAATTGAGAGGCAGCGTTTCAGGTTTACTATCATTGGGTCTTCCTTTCCATAAAAAATAGCCCCTGCTTTCGCAGAGGCAAGTCACCGATATTAGAAAACCTCTGATTAAATCGGCAAGAGCTGTGGGCAAAAATATCCGCTCACAGTCGCGGACGATTTATTCAGAGGTTCCTTAGGTTACATTCCACCCATCTCCATGGGAAGCATCCCGTCGTCACAGTCATTCACCCAGTCCGGGTACCGGGGTTCGGGATACGGAGGCTGCGGGTAATACTCCCGCTGGTGCTGGACTTCCTGTAAAATTCCCCGTTCCTCATAGCTCCGCTTTGGTGTGTAGTTGGGGTCAATCTGCTGCTGGTATGCCTGCAGAACCGTCTCCTGCAGCTCCAGCTTCGCGGAGTTGGTCAGAGCGAAAAACAGATTGCTGTACTTCTTCTGCCCGTCCTTCCCGGAAAAGGTTTCCTGGGGCATGGAGACAAACAGTCCTTTCCTTCCGTCCATGATTTTCAGGTTCTTGACCACAAACATCCCATCCAGAGAGACGGAGGCAATCGCCTTCACATTGCCGGAATTCACCATCCGGTCGATTTTTGCTTTGATCTTCATGTCGCACCTCAAAAACAGTAGAATGTCATACCCATGTCCGCCCGAACTTCCCGCTGGGAAATCTGCTGGGGTTCCGCGTACACTTGCAGATACCGATTGACCTCCGCATCTGTCAGCGAGCGGAAGCTCTCCCCCGCGTCGCCAATGACGAAAAATGGCCCCGCAATGATGGAACTGCCATCCAACCGGCGGTTGCCCTCCATACCCAGCAGCTTAGCTTCATCGTTTGCCACAATGAGGGTTCCGTCACGGTGGCAATAAATGCATTCGATCAGCCCGCCAACTTCCGCCTGCAGGTCTTCCAGCTTCGTGCCGATCTTCTTCTCCTCAGCAGGCTTTCCCGGCTCCACATACACGACCCGGTATTGGTTCATTCAAGCTCCCCCCTCTTAGGGTTATCATGGCTCTGCGCCCAGAGGACGGAAAGATGCACCAGCGCGCTGTAACGCTGCTTTTCATCCAGACTGTCCAGAAATGCCGTAATGGCAGCATCCCGTCCAGCGCCGGGGTTCTTCTCTTTCCCGCAGGCACTCTCCCGCCGCACCAGCACACTGTCATCCTCCATGAGTTGGAAGGACACCACATCATCCGGCTGAAAGCCAGCCTTCTGTCGGATTGCCCAGGGAATGGTGATCCTGCCTTCTCTGCCGATGATCCTGAACATTTTCATCCCCGGCACCCCTCACAGCAGTCACAGGGACAGTACCGGCTGCCACCGCATGCCTCCTCGTCCACCGCCTGAATGATGATACGTCCCCGGGATACATGCATCTGGACAGTGGAACAGGGTCCAATCCCCACTTCCTCCAGCATGTCCGCCGGGATGGCCATAAGGATAGTCTCTACGAATTCATTGTTCGGTTTTTGCATGGTATAATCCGCTCCTTCAAAATTTGTTCTACCGGGATGGTCTCTCCCAGCAGTTCATTCAGGGACATCTGTAGGGGAACCTCCCGCTCCCGTTCCAGAAGATCGTAGTTTCCGATGAGCAGCTCCCCAAACTGCTTACCGGGGGCATACTTCTGCACCATGGGGTGAATGCGCTTGAAGTCCAGAATCTGATACTCCCTGAACAGATACCGGATTTCCTGGCAGTCCACCTGAGAAACCAGCCACTTACCCTTGCATTTTGCCAGCGTGTCCCGGAGTAGGACATGGTGATCCCAGCCGAACTCCGCGTCATAGACATACTCGCTGTCATAATAGGGCGGGTCGCCGTAGAAGAAGCTGTCATCCCGGTCGTAGTGAGGAATCAGCACCTCAAAGCTCTGCTGCTCGATAATGACGTTTTCCAGCCGCCGGGACATCTCCCAAATCTGCGCAAAAAGAGTACGCACATTGAACGGCTGACAGGCGAAGCTCCGTCCGGAGCTGGAGTAGCTGTTGCGCACGCGCATCAGGTAAGCCGCCGCCTGCCGGACATCCCGGTAGTCCGAGCGCTTCCGGAGGGATGTTTTCAGCTTCTCTGCTTCTTCCGTCAGAGAGGTGGGTGTTGTTCTGTCAATGATCTCCAGCTGATCCGCCAAATGGATGTTGGGTTCATTTCCGCCGTCGTGGAAGTGGAGCCAGCTGGCAAACTCCTCCCTTGAATTCAGGGGCAGCAGATCCAACTCCAATAGCAGCTCTGCCGGACGGTTCTTCACTACCCGGAAGAAATTCACCAGTTCCCCCTCGATATCGTTGTAAACCTCAAATTTGCTGGGTTCCTTCCCCAGCAGCACAGCCCCGCTTCCGCCGAAGATTTCAATATAGCGTCCGAATTCCCTTGGGAACACGGACAGGATAATCGGCAGCAGGTTTGTCTTATTTCCAATGCGGGTTATGGGTGTTCTGATAGGTCATCTCACGCTCCATTCATAATAGAAAAGGCCGGTACAGCGCCTGCGGTCAGGCTGCTGTATCGGCCGTTAAGTTTGCACTTCTTCCTGTATTCAGGACACCTGTCCCTAAATTTGCGTCGGTCTCTCATATTCATCACCCCCTTCATGGTTTTGAAGCATCGCACCTCGATAGCATGATTTTAGGAAAAGTCAAGTATCCTCTGCAGAAAGCAAAAAAGCCGTTATGGTTTCCTCTCGGATTCCATAACGGCCTTAATTCATTTCCATGGACAGTTCTTCAGATTGCTCTTTGGCTGTGATATTCACATAATCCCCAATAATGCTCAGGGCGGAATCATAGCCCTGGCATTGAAAAATTCTGCTGCGCATTTCCTCCGCCTGTTCCTGCATTCCATTCTCCCGGAGTGCCTCTGAGGCAATTCCCATAATACGGAATATGTTCCCGTCCTCACCTACGAGGGGGCAGTCTGGCTTGATGCGCTCGGGAGCGGTTTTCTGTTCCTGAATAAAACCGCCCAGTCGGTTCGGTACATAGTCAGACAACCATGTTCCGCCGAAGGTGGAATAGGATGCCAGCCGCCATATAGCAAGTTTTCCCATGTCCAGTTCCATATTCTCTTTGAAGGGGAACAGCATACAGGTCAGCCCGTCATGCCGGAAGGTATAGGCTTCCTCGAAGCCAGCGCCCTTTTTGGGAATGCCTTCCTATGCGAAAATCTCATTGATGCCATCCACCCATTCCTGTGGGTCGCCGCCGCAGCCTTGAAGAATCAGGCATTCCTGATCTCCCATACAGCAGAGCTGCCCCGTCGAGATCGTCCGTATCCTCACAGCCTCATCTCTTCCATTTTCATTCCCTGTTCCTGAATAATTTCCTGCTGGGTCAGTTTGCGGAAGCTGTCTTCACCGGGAATGAGAACGGTTTTCGTGAGGTTTTGGGCGCCGCCGAGGGCATGAAGGAGGACAAGGCCAGATGGGTCAGCTTCTTCCAGTGGCTCCGTGGGCGCGGCTTAGATGGCGTAAAGCTCATCGTCGGCGACAAGTGCATGGGGATGCTGGAGGCCGTGGGCGAGGTGTTTCCGGACGCCAAATACCAGCGCTGCACGGTGCATTTCTACCGCAATGTTTTCTCCGTTGTGCCTAAATCCAAGGTCAAAATTGTGGCAAAAATGCTCAAGGCGATCCACGCCCAAGAGAGCAAAAAGGCGTCCCGCGAGAAAGCGAAAGCCGTGGTCGCCGAGCTGCGCGCCATGAAACTGAAGGAAGCTGCCAAGAAGGTCGAGGACGGCATTGAGGAGACGCTGACCTACTGCGATTTTCCCAGCGAGCATTGGACGCGCATCCGCACCAACAACGTGATCGAGCGGCTGAACCGTGAGATCCGCCGCAGAACCCGCGTGGTGGGGTCGTTCCCTGACGGAAATTCCGCCCTGATGCTGGTCTGCGCGAGGCTACGCCACGTGGCAGGCACCCAGTGGGGCAACAAGAAATACATGAACATGAAGCACTTGGAGGCGGCTCTGGATGACGCCTCCATTGCCGGCTGATTTCATTCAGCCGGAGCCTGCAAATAAATTCGCGCATAAATCTTGACGGGACCTCCAAAGATGGGAGGAGATCAATAGAAACCCCAAAAATTCATGTCAACATTTTACCATGAAAACTCAAACATTACAAGCACTAATATAGCGAATAAAAAGGAATATTCACTTTTGTCCGAACTTTTTCGTCCGAGATCAAAAGTGAACATCACTTCTGTATCTGTTCAACACTTTAGATGCAGACGTTTTGGGGGTTGGCTCTGTCTACATATCCGTGAAAAGCAAAGCAATTTCCGTTAATAAATTCCGACATGCCTTAGCCTTAACTATCTTCATTCCAACTCCATTCTGACGTAAGCACCACATCAGCCCCCTTCCTGGGAGGCAGATGTGGTGTTTCCCGGGTGCGTTTTGCGACGCGCCCTTTTTTATTTGCCGGAATGATAAAAAGTCGCTGAAATACAAATAAAGTCGCCAGTGCCCATTTACAGAATGCACTGTAAAGATGGATAATAAGCACAGCAAGTTGGTCATATCGACCAACGGCGGAGGCAAAATACAGGGGTTACCGTATTGCAATCCCGCCAAAAAACTGTACAATATGGATAGACGACCGACAGCTCTGATGCAAAGTCCGGATGGCGGAAAAATACCATCGCGCGACGCTGTCCGACCTTCTTCACCGGCGGATATCTGTATGTACGCCGAAACACGTTCAACAAAAGTAAGGAGGATCAACATGAAAAACAAACTTGCAAAACTGCTTGCGCTGCTTCTGGCCGCCGCGCTTCTGACGGCGTGCATGGCCGGCTGCACAGGAAAGACCGAACAGCCCGCAAAAGCGGAGGCAACTGAGAAGGCAGAGCCGGCAAAGGACAGCACCCCGGCGGACGAAGAAATCACTCTGACCTTCTGGCACACCTACGGCGATGCGGAAGAAGCCCAGTTTAAAGACGTGGTTCTGCCGCTGTGGGAGAAGGCTCATCCGAATATCAAGATCGACGCGGTGCGCCAGGACGGCGGTCAGTTCCACGAGATGATCGTCACCTCCTTCGGCACCGGCATGAGCCCCGACGTTGCCCGTGTTGACATTGCCAACATCGCGGCCTATGCCAAGCAGGGCGGTCTGGTTGCCCTGAGCGATTACGCGGACTTCGCGGAGATTTCCGGCGATTATCTGGACGCGCCCCTGTCCACCAATCTTTACCAGGGCAAGTATTACGGTCTGCCGCTGGACACCAACTGCAAGGCCGCAGTCGTCAACAAGAACGTGCTGAAGGAAATTGGTCTGGATGATGTTCCCGAGACGATGGAAGCCTTCATCGAAGCGGCCAAGGATCGCGGCACCTACAGTCTGAACGTTTCCGGCGTGGGCGACTGGGATATGTACCCCTACTTCTGGCTGTTTGGCGGCACGCTGACCGACGACGGCTTTACGAAGGCGACCGGCTATCTGGACAGCGATGCCAGCATCGCCGCCATGAACAAGCTGATCGAGCTGCACGACCAGAAGATCTTCACCATCCGTGACGTGGACGGCTCCGTGGATGCGTGGGACGGCATCAACAGCGAATACGCTATGTTCTTTGAAGGCCCCTGGTACTTCGGCTCCTATGATGACTGCGAAGCAAAGGGCATCGTTGCCGCGACCATTCCCACCTATGAAGGCCGCAGCGCTTCCGTTGTCGGCGGCGAGGACATCGCTGTTTTCTCCACCAGCAAGCAGAAGGACGCCGCCTATGAATTCGCGAAATTCATGACCAGTGAGGAAGCACAGCTTGCCATGCTGGAGGCCGGTCAGCTGCCCATCCTCAAGTCCCTTGTAGAAAACGACGCGGTCAAGAATAACCCCGTGTGGTCGGTTTACATGAAGCAGATGGAATCCGCCAAAGCGAGAATTCCCTCCCCCAACAACGCCGCGATCCAGGAGATCTGGAGCGAAATGGTGACCAGCATCTTCGTAGAGGGCGCTGACGCTGCACAGGCGATGCACGACGCCGCAGCAAAGATCGACGGGCAGCTTTCCTAAGGGAAACTCTGAATACCAAAATATCAGGAGCGCAGAGCCGGAGGGTTCTGCGCTCCCTTGGAAAAAAGGAGGCAGCGCCAATGAAGCTGCTGCAGCATGAACCATCCCCGGTATGTGGAAAATCATCCGTCAAAAAGGGCCTTCGGGCCTATGCGGCGGCAGCACCCTTCGTCCTTCCCGGCCTGCTGCTGGTGCTGGCGTTCGTCATCTATCCGATGTTTTTTACCATCCGGATCGCCCTGTCTGAGTACAGGATCGTGCAGGGCGAGATCACGTTCATCGGCCTGGAAAACTTCAAGAACGTTCTGTCCGGCGGCTCCCGCTTCTGGTACGCTTACCGGAACAATTTCCTGTACGCGCTGGTGACGGTGCCGTTCATTTTGATGGGCGGAATGCTGTTTGCCTACCTGATCAACAACCTCAGGCGGGGGCAGACGATCTTCCGCGTCGGCTTTTATCTGCCGGTCATCACCTCGTGGGTCATCGTCAGTCTGGTGTTCCAGTATATGTTCAATAACTCCGACCGCGGCCTGATCAACTACCTGCTGGTGGATGTGCTCCACGTCATGGACGACTATGTGCCGTGGCTGCTGCGGGAATGGTCGGGCAACGCGGCAATCTGGCTGATGGGCATCTGGAAAAACGTGGGCTGGTCGATGCTGGTCTACCTCGCGGCATTGCAGGGAATTCCTAAGGAGCGCTACGAGGCGGCAGAGCTGGACGGCGCGGGTCTGTGGAAAAAATTCTGGCATATTACGATGCCGGGACTTCGCCCCACGACCTTTTATGTGATGGTCAATATGATCATCGGTTCCTTCAACGTCTTCATCCAGGTCATGATGCTGACCGGCGGCGACCCCAACGGGAAGACCTCGGTGCTGCAATACCTGCTGTATGACAGAGCATTCAATCAGTTCGAATTCGGCGAGGCTTCCGCCATCGGCATGATCTCCGCCGTGACGATCGTTGCGCTGACGATCATTCTCAATCGCGTCTTCAAGCTGGACAACGTGGAACAGGAGGGATAGAAATGAAGCTCCGCGGCAAAAAAGCAACGGAGATCCTCGGGCAGACGGTTTTGTGGGTCATTCTGATCGCATCGCTGCTGATTTTCTCCGTTCCGTTCTTCTTTATGATCACGAACTCCTTTGAGGAGTTCAGCTATGTGCTGCCCTATCCGCCGAAGCTTTTCCCCACGCGGCTGGACTTTTCGGCGTACCGGCACATTCTCAGTATGGACATTTTCCCGACGGCACTGGCAAACAGTGTGATCAATACCGTCATTACCGTTGTGATCTCGGTGTTTGTTTCGACGCTCTCCGCCTACGGCTTTGCCTGCATCCGTTTTCCCGGGCGCGACAAGCTGTTTGCGGTTTACCTGTTTACGCTGATGATGCCGGGTTTTTTGAATATCATCCCCCAGTTCCTGGTGCTTAAGCAGCTTACGCTTCCCGGCCTGCCCAACGGCCTGATCGGCACCCGGGCGGGACTGATTCTGATCTACGTTGCCACCAATGTCTGCGGGCACACCTTCTTCCTGCGCAACTTTTTCCGCAGCCTGCCAAGCTCGCTGGCGGAGTCGGTGCTGCTGGACGGCGGCGGTCACAAGGACATTTTCTTCCGGGTAATGCTGCCCCTCTCTGCTCCGGCGGTGGGCACCATGACCATTTTTGCCTTCCAGGGCTTCTGGGAGGAATACTTTACGGCGAAGGTTCTGGTGGGCGCGAATGAGAAAATGATCACCTTCCCGCTGCTGCTCCAGCGGCTGAACGGACAGTATGCGACACGGTGGGAGTGGGTATTTGCTGCGTCGATCATGGCGTTGATCCCTGTGATCGTTCTGTTTGTGGTTTTCCAGCGGAAAACGGTCGTGGGCGGACTGACTCAGGGAGCAGTGAAAGGATAAGCCAATGCAGAAAATCACCTGTCATTTTGACAAAGCACAATATTTGCCCGGCGAGCCGGTTCGGCTGATCCTGCCGGCGCATTCGGCGCTTCTTTCAGCGACGTTCTTCCGTATGGAGCGTCCGGTCACGCTGCAAGCCGTCCGGGAGGGCGACACACTGGTCTTGACGGATGTGCCGGTAGGCGGCTACGGTTTGCGCATCAGCACAGAAGACGGCGTCTGGGAAGGCGCGTTTGATGTGGTTTCCGACCGCAGAACCGAAATTCGCTACGGCTTTCTGTCTGATTTTTCCTCCGGCGACGGGGACAGGTTGGACGTGGAGTGGATGCGGGATCTGCATCTGAACGCGGTGCAGTTTTACGACTGGATGTACCGGCATGACCGGCTTCTGCCCCCCACCGAGCAATACGACGACCCAATGGGGCGTCAGACGGACTTAAGCGTCATCTCGAAGAAGATCGAACACTGCAAAGCCTGCGGCATCCGCCCGCTGGCCTACGGCGCGGTTTACGCGGCAACAAAGGATACCTTTGCAGCGCACCCAATGTGGGGAATGTACACGATGGACGGTCAGCCGATGACCTTTGCCGGATGGCTGTACTATATGAATGTGGCGTCCTCCTGCGGCTGGGCGAAGCATATTGTGGAGGAATTCCGCAGTGCCGTGCGCTTCGGCTTTTCCGGCATCCACATGGATACTTACGGCTTTCCCAAGCGGGTCTGGGACGCGGAGCACCGCCCCGTGGAGCTGGCGGAAGAGTTCCCGCGCCTGATCAATGCGGCGGCGCAGGCCGCCCGCGAGGAAGCGGCCGACGGCGGCGTGATCTTCAACGCCGTCAATAACTGGCCGACGGAAACCGTCGCCGCGGCGGCACAGGACGCGGTGTACATCGAGGTCTGGCCGCCCCACGATACCTATTTTGACCTTTACCGCCTGATTCGGGAGGCTCGGCTGCTGTCCCACCGGAATGTCATCCTTGCCGCCTATCTGAAGGCGTTTCAGGGGGAGGATATGGACGCGGCAGAGCGCTCATTCCGCCTTGCGTGGGCGGTGATCTCTGCCTCCGGCGGTACGCAGCTCGTTCTGGGCGAGAACCGCAGCCTGCTGCGGGACAGTTATTATGTCAACTACGCCCGCCTGCGGGAAAGCTTTCTTCCAATCGTACAGCGCAATTGCGATTTTCTTGTCAGATACAAGGATTTGTTATATAATGATCCCGGTATGGATATTGGCAAGACGGCCTCCGGCGGCATTAACGAGGACGTCCGTTTCTTCTCCGATGCCTGCACCTTCTCCACGGACGGACAGGCGGACACGGTCTGGACGCTCCTCCGCGAATCCCGTGACCGGCTGACCCTCCACCTGATCAACCTGACCGGCAACAACGCCATGTGGAACGAGGGAAAGCGGGAGCCGGTATTGGCAGCGGGTATTTCGGCGGCCATCCGCCTTGACCGGCCGGTGCGCGGCATCTACTGTGCTTCGCCGGACAGCGAGTGTCTGGCGGCGCAAAAGCTTCCCTACACGGCGGAGCAAACGGAGAACGGCTGCATCTATACCGTAAAGCTGCCCGACGTGCGCTGCTGGACTGCCGTGTGGGTGCAACTGGAGGAATGACGATGCTTCTGTCTTACAATGCAGATTTGCTTCCCCGTGTACGGATGCTGGGGCGGATCAACTACACCGAGCCGTGGATCCACTTTTCCCGGACGATCGACGAGTATGTCCTGTATGTGATCCGTGACGGGAATATGTATCTGCAGGAGGACGGCATTTTCTATCACCTCAAGGCGGGGGATTTCTTCCTGCTTGAGCCGGGGCTGTGCCACGAGGGCTATCAGCGTGCGGCCTGCAATTATTACTATGCCCATTTCACCCACCCGGAAATGGCGCGGGTGGAGGATGAGGACGCGGCCATGTCGCTGCTTGCGGAAAAGCGCAGGCTGAGCCTTGTGAGCTACAATCTGGACGAAGCCGACCCCACCGACCCCATCACCTATCTTCCGAAGCAGTTTCACCTGCCGGGCAGTGAATTCAATACGATACTCCGCACCGCGCTGGACTGCTACAATGCCCGGGAGGAGCACTACAAGCGCCGCACCGCCGCGCTGCTGCATTCGTTCTTTCTGGAAGTGGCACATGAGCACCTGCTGGCGCGGGGCGCTGCTCAGGGGAAGAAACTGAAAAAGTCGGAAGTCGTGGCCGAGCGGCTGCTCCATTACCTCAACGAAAATTATACGCGGCCGCTGTCGAGCCAGGAGATCGAAGACGTCTTCGAGATGAATTTCGACTACATGAACCGCGCCTTTTCCAAGCTGACCGACGCGCCGATCTTTACATATCTCAACACGCTGCGCATTTATAACGCCCAGCAGCTGATTGCGACCACGGATCTGCCGTTTCAGGAGATCGCGTACCTGGTGGGGATCGACGACCGGTATTATTTCTCAAAGCTGTTCCGGAAGAAAACGGGCATGAGTCCCTCGGAGTATTACAAGGAAGTGAGGAACCGCGGCGATGCAGAGAGACTATAGAACCGCAGGCTTTGTGCGGCTGTGCTTTGAAAAGCTGCTGCCGCTGATGGTGCTGAATCTGCTTTTTCTGCTGACCTGCCTGCCGGTGCTGACGGCTCCCGCAGGATGGACGGCACTGTGCCGCGCCTGCCAGAGTCTGCTGCTGGAGGAAAATCAGCCGTACCGCCGCTTTCTGAACAGCTTCCGCACCAATTTTCTCCCGTCGCTCCCTCTCGGGCTGCTCTTTTTTGCCGGTCCGGCGGCAATTCTTTACGGCGGCTGGTTCTATTTCCGGCTTACAGAGGGGGCGGGAGTCGGGGCGGTGCTGGCCTGCTTCTGCCTGATTGGCAGCTATCTGCTGTGGTGCATCGGCGCTCTGGCCTTTCAGATGCAGGCGCGGGTGGAGCTGAAGCTCCCGGCGCTGCTGAAAAACGCGATTTGCCTGACCTTTCGCTGCCCCACTCTGGTGCTTGGCTGGCTGCTGCTTGCCCTTGCGCTGACGGCGGTAATGGCGCTTCTGCTGCCCTACAGCCTGCCCTGGCTGGCGCTGCTGGGCGGGTCGCTGCCCTGCTTTACGGCGGCGCGGGGCACGCTGCCGGTTATTGACGATCTCATTGTGAAGGAGTGAACGATTCCATGAAAAACCCATGGTGGAAGGAACGTGTGTTCTATCAGATTTATCCCCGCAGCTTTCAGGATTCCAACGGCGACGGCATCGGGGACATCCCCGGTCTGATCTCTCGGCTGGATTACCTGCAATGGCTGGGCATCGGTGCGGTATGGCTCTGCCCGGTCTACGACTCGCCCAACGACGATATGGGCTACGACATCCGCGACTACCGGAAGATTATGTCCGAATTTGGCACGATGGAGGACTTCGACCGACTGCTGGAGGAAATGCACCGGCGGGATATTAAGCTGGTCATGGATCTGGTCGTCAACCATTCCTCGGACGAGAACGCATGGTTTGTCGAATCGAGAAAATCCAAAGACAATCCCTACCGCGACTATTACATCTGGCGCGACGGACGCGGCGGGAAGGAGCCGAACAACTGGTCATCCTTCTTCACGCCGTCGGCATGGAGCTATGATGCGGCGACAGAGCAGTGGTATCTGCATCTTTTCGGGGAGAAGCAGCCTGACCTCAACTGGGAAAATCCGAAGCTTCGGGAAGAAGTCTACGCCATGATCAACTGGTGGTTCGACAAGGGCGTGGACGGGTTCCGCATGGATGTGATCAGCCTGATCGCCAAAGCACCCGGCTTGCCCGACGCCAGCGGCTCAGGCTACGCTTTCCCGGGCGAGCATACGGCCTTCCAGCCGGCGCTGCATTCCCATCTGCGCGAGATGCGCAAACGCTGCTTTGACGGTCGGGATTGCATGTGCGTGGGAGAAACGACCTGCGTCACTCTGGATAATGCGAACAGTGTCGTCGGGGACGGGAGAGAACTGGACCTGCTGTTCCAGTTTGACATCATGGACATCGACGGCGAGAACGGAAAATGGAACGTGATCCCCTTTTCTCTGAAAAAGTTCAAGGCGCTGACCGCCGCATGGCAAAGCACACTGGACTGGAACACGCTGTTCTGGAGCAACCATGACCAGCCCCGCATCGTATCCCGCTGGGGCTGCACCGCGTCGGAGACGCTCCGGCAGCGGAGCGCCAGAATGCTGGCTGTGGCCATGTATTTGCAGCGGGGGACGCCCTTCATTTATCAGGGTGAGGAGATCGGCATGACGAATTATCCCTTTGCCGATGCCTCGCAGCTGCGGGACATTGAAAGCCTGAACCTTCTGAAAGAGGCAAAGACGGATGCGCAAAAGGCGTGGGCGTGGAACGGCATCCGGCACAAGGGGCGCGACAACGCCAGAACGCCGATGCAGTGGGACAGCACAGCGAATGGAGGCTTCACCACAGGGACGCCCTGGATCGCCGTAAATCCCAACGCTGCCGAGATCAATGTACAGCGCGCCCGGGAGGACGAAAACTCCATCCTGCACTTTTACCGTCGCCTGATTGCCCTGCGCAAAGGAAGTGACATCCTCAAATGGGGCAGCTTCCAGCTGCTCGTCCCCGATGACCCGCAGCTTTTTGCCTACCGCAGAAGCCTTGATGGGGCAGATATCACCGTCTGGTGCAATTTCAGCCCCGATCCCTGCCAGCTTCCCCAGCCGGTTACCGGAACGCCCCTGCTCTCGGAAGCCCTGACCCACACCACACTTGCCCCCTACGGCTTCGTGGTCAATTCCGGGCAATGACAATCCTGGCGTGATAACAGATTTGGGGTGAATTTCTCTGTTATACTAATTCTTAATTAAATGCTTTAATTAAGAATTAGTATGACTCGTCGGTAAAATAAAAATTGGCCGGAAGAAGTTATCCAATGAAAAAGGGCTTAGTCCCTTATCCATTTCTTTAGCTAAAAAAATAGGCAGGACGTGACCATCCTGCCTATTTTTTAGCGATTGTCATATTGCCTCGAGCATCTCGACAGCATATTTACCAGTGTCCCGAATCAGATGGATGTACGTATCTAATGTGATCTTCGTGCTCGCGTGTCCAAGCAGAGTGGAAATTGTTTTGATGTCAATCTATATGCGAAAGAAAATAGAAATGCCGAAAGAAAGCTCAGAAAGAAATTAAATTTTTAACCCCAAAGCAGGCCGGGGTTGCAGCATCTAAAGTGTTGCAAAGACACAAAAGTCCTGTATGCTGTAAGATGCGTACAGGACTTTTTCTTTCCAATTTCTATAGTATAAGCACCTTTACAGATACCGGTCGATCTGTTGGCGCAGCTGCGATAGCTTTTCCTGTAACTTCTGGCGATTCTCCCGAGCATTCAGACGGTTTTCCTGTATCTCGTCGTGCCACTGGCGGACATCCTCGTCCATGGCAGCGCGCAGCTGCTGGGGAATGGCACGGAGGCGGTTGATGGCATCCAGCGACTCTGCCGTGTCCAGCAGCAATTCGTCCACCCGGGTGTCGCGCGCTGGATATACCCCTCGGCGGAAGTTGTCCAGCACCACCTCATAACGACGGCAGGCATTGGCAACGGAAGTGTCCCATGAGATGTAGAGTTCCCGCCGGGCATTTTCACCTACCTGCCGCAGTAACTCTCGCTGGGGCAGCAGGCGGCGCAGCGTCGCCGCCATGGAAGCGGCGTTTTCTTCAATGAAAAAGCCGTTGCGACCGTCGGTAACGTCCTCGGCGGCGCAGCTTCCGGCGATCAGCACGCTGGCAAGGCCGCAGGCCGCCGCCTCACGCACCACAAGACCGTTGGTATCAAACGTGGAGGGAAACAGGAACAGGTCGGCGCGGCAATACCATGCTCGGATAATTTCCCGGTCGTAGCAGGGCGGCAGAAAGAATACCTTGTCGCCCAGACACAGTTCCTCGGCATAGGCACGGATGGCCTCTCCATCGGTGCCCTTACCGATGAACACCATGCGGAAGTCCTGCCCCTCGCCTTTCAGCTGTTTCAGCGCGTCCAGAATGATCCGCAGTCCCTTGTACCACATCATGCGTCCCACAAACAGTAACAGCGGCACAACCTCCGGCAGGTCAAGACCTTCGCTTACGGCGCGTATCGTCTCCTCCGGCAGGCGATCGGCTGGAATGTCCACGCCATTGGGCATGACGATGTAGTCTCCCTGATAGCCCAGAGATCGGAGATTTTCTCCTGCGCCGTGGCTGACTGTCCATACCTCATCGCAGGCGGAGATGTTCTCCACCAGCAGCTTGATGGAGGCTTCCTGCAGCCGCTTGCTATGGATGGCATTGGCAATGTCGATGTCGAACTTGGTGTGGTAGGTGAACACCAGCGGCACATGCAGCCGCTGCCGCAGCATCCGGGCGAGGATCGTGGAAGTGACGGGGCAGTGGCTATGGATCAGGTCAATGTGACGCCCCTCAACCTGTGCCATCAGCTCCGGGGACAGGGGCAGACCTGCCCGGTAGCCAACCAGCTTTGTCACATCGATACTGGGATAGCGCAGCACCGGAAAGGGGTAGATGCTGTCGTCGGCGTCGGGATAGTAGGGCGTTACTACGGTGGCGTCGCCAAAGCTGCGCTGGATGATGGAGGCATAGTTGGTGACCGCATTGGCCACGCCGTCAATCACCGGAGGGAAGGAATCGTTAATGAGGCATACGCTGCGTTTTTCAGATGATAAATCAGATGCGGTTGGCAATGTATTTGTATTCAGACTCATATATGTCCACCCCAATTGTTCAATTTGGTTAGATAATTATACCATAAAAATGTGAAATAATCTACGGCTGTTTTCTTCCTGTGCACGGAAAATTTGTAAGTGTTACAATGATGCTACGGATATGGGAGAAAAGAATTTCCCCATGGATTGACCGCGCTCTGTTTTTTTGCTATTCTATTTCTATACGAAAACGGAGGCGGGAAGATGGAAAACGGAGACGCGCTGTATCAGAAATTTATGTCCTCCAAACAGGCGCCTGTACGTTTGGAGCTGGCGCTGTCGGGCTTTTTTCAGCCGGACGGCTATACGGATAAACAGCACAGGGACTTTGGAAACTATCTGAGGCTCCGCATCCGGCCGGCGGCGGAGGCGCTGATCCAAAGGGACGCGCTGGATAAATTGCAAGTGCTGGAAGAACTGGGCTGGATGGATGCTTCCGTAATAGAGAATTGTATGGACTATGCCATCCGGAATCAGAAAACACAGGCGTTTATCTGGCTGCTGGAACGGAAAACCCGGAAGTATGGGTTTCATGACCGAAGTTTTGACCTTTGAGGCAGAGGGCGGTTTCCATGGTACAGGACGAAAAGCAAACAGAATTGTGTCTGCGGATTTTGCAGACCTGCCGGGCGGAACTGTGCGATCTGTTCCCCTATCTGGATGCGGCCTTTGGCTGCCTGAGATGGCGGCTTGGAGCCGAAACGGGCTTCTCCGTTGATGGGCAGGCCATGTATTTCCCGGTTCGGGAAACGCTGGAATGCTACAGCCGGGAACCGGCGGTGCTGCGGCGGGGGTATCTGCATATGCTGCTGCACTGCCTGTTCCTGCATCTGTTCAAACCGGCGGGGGAAATGTGGGATATTGCCTGCGATATGGCGGTGGAGCAGATGATCGAGCGGCAGGCGCAGCCCCGGCTGGCGCTGGAAAATGCCGTCAGAAAAGACTGCTTTGACCGCATGGGAAATGAGCCGCTGCCCGCAGAGCGGATTCTGGAGCTGCTGGAAGCGGGGACGTTTCCCTATACCATGGAGGAAATGCGCGCGGCGTTTTCCTTTGACGACCACAGCCGTTGGGACGAGTCAGCAACTGGCGGCCTGCGCAGCCAGTGGGAGCAGATGCTCTTAGACGCGGCAAAAAACAAGGCAGGCAAGGGAAAACGGGGGACGACATCCGGCGCGGCGACGGAAAGCCCCATGGAAACGGCGGAATCCAAATACGACTACCGGAAGTTCCTGCAGCGCTTCACCTTTCCACGGGAGGAAGTGGAGCTGGACACCGAGAGCTTTGACTACATCTTCTACAATTTCGGTATGGAGCAGTACGGCTCCATGCCCCTGATCGAGCCGCTGGAATACAAGGAAGTGCGGCGGCTGGAGGAGCTGGTCATTGCCATCGACACCTCCGGCTCCTGCTCACGGGAAGTGGTGAGCCGCTTCTTGAGCGAGACCTATGCCATCCTTTCCCGGCAGGAAAACTTTTTCCGAAGGATGAAGGTATACTTTATCCAGTGCGACTGTCTGATTCAGGATGTGGCCCTGATCCGGAACCGGGAGGACTGGCTGGCATACGAAAAGAAAATCCGCATCCGTGGGCGGGGCGGCACGGACTTTACGCCGGTGTTCGACTACGTAGAAAAGCAGCGGCAGCGGAAGGAATTAAAGGACTTAAAAGCGCTGCTCTACTTTACCGACGGCGACGGGGCGTACCCCACAACGCCGCCGGACTATGAAACGGCCTTTGTCCTGCTGAAGGAAAGCGGCCATCGGGAGCTGATTCCCGCTTGGGGCAGACTTTTACTGATTTAGGAGAATCCTATGAATATTCAGGAAGCAAAACAGGAGATCATCCATACCCTGCAGGCGTATCTTCGCAAGGATGACGCCGGGAATTATCTGTTTCCGGCGGTACACCAGCGTCCCATTCTGCTGATGGGCCCTCCGGGTATCGGAAAGACGGCTATCATGGAACAGGTCGCCCGGCGCTGCGGCGTGGGACTGGCGGCCTATACCATCACCCACCACACCCGCCAGAGCGCCATCGGCCTGCCCCATATTGAGGAAAAAACCTACGGCGGGCAGGTCATGTCGGTCACGGAATATACCATGAGCGAGATCATCGCTTCCGTTTACGAGACCATGGAGCGTACCGGCTGTCAGGAGGGCATCCTGTTTCTGGACGAGATCAACTGCGTTTCGGAGACGCTGGCGCCCACCATGCTGCAATTTCTGCAGAACAAGACCTTCGGCACGCACCGTGTCCCGGAGGGCTGGGTCATCGTGGCCGCGGGAAATCCGCCGGAGTATAACAAATCGGTACGGGAGTTCGATGTGGTGACGCTGGATCGGGTGCGGCAGATCAACGTAGAAGCAGATTTGGATATCTGGCTGGATTATGCCCGGGAGAAGCAACTCCACGGCGCGGTCATTTCCTATCTGTCCGTGAAGCGGGAGCGGTTCTATATGGTGAAGCGGACGGAGGATAATCTGTCGTTTGTAACGGCACGGGGCTGGGAAGACCTGTCCCAGATACTGAAAGGCTATGAAGCGCTGCAAGTCCCGGTGACCGAGGCACTGGTATCCCAATTCCTGCACCATGAGGAAACGGCCAGAGATTTTGCCGCCTACTACCGCCTCTACCAGACCTATGGCTCCGATTACGCCATACCGGAGATCCTGAACGGAACACTGGCGGAGGAAGCCTATCAGGAGCGGGTGGCCATGGCGCGGGGCGGCAGCTTTGACGAGCGAATCACGGTGGTGAATCTGGTATTGGACGCACTGGGGGCGGAATTCGCGGCCTATGCCCGGGAAGACGCGGCGGTCGTCCGGCTCCACGAACTGCTGGGGCGGTATAAAAATGGGAACCAGTCCCTGACGGAGTTTATCACCGCCAACCGAAAAAGTCTGGAGATAAAACGCCAGAACGCCTTACTTTCCACGGAAGAAGCCCGGCGGGAGGAATGGGTGCTGCACCGTCTGGGGGAGATGGAGCTGGCAGTAAAGCAGGCGCATATCCGGGATGAAAAAGAGCAGCTTGTGCTTCTGCGCACGCTGTTCGGTCAGGACGTCCAGCGGCGGGAAGATCTGATCCGGCGCATCCAGACGGAGCTTTCCCACGGGTTCCGTTTCGTGGCGGACTGCTTTGGCGAGGGGCAGGAGATGATCCTGCTGGTGTCCGCTCTGACCAGAACGCCCAATGCGCTGACGTACATCGGTCGGCACGGCTGCGAGCCGTATCTTCACTACGCACAGGCGCTCATGTACCGGCAGCAGGAAGCTGCCTTGCAGCAAGCCTGCCGGGAAGTGCTGTAATGAAAAACAGGGGGCTGCCTCTTTAATGGGTGGTCGTAAAACAGTGAATGGAGCGTATCGGTGCAGATACGCTCCATTTCTCGTTCCAAAATGCAGGTACACACCCTTGGCTCTCCCTCCGGGAGAGCTGTCACCGCAGGTGACTGATACTATTTCCTGATTAAAATCTTAATTTTAATCAGGAAATAGTATCAGATAGACCCTAAAAATTTTTTAAAGATTTTAATTGGAGTTCAGTATGAGAGGGTTTTGCAACCTTGTTTACCCTCTCCGTCCTCGCTGCGCTCGGCTACCTATCCCAGAGGGAGAGGCAAGGGATAAATTATACAAGAACCGGTGCAGCAGATCATCCACTGTGTCTGTTAACTGTCTAATGCGCCCCGCCAATTAACGAGACAGCCCCCTTTGCATTTTTGGGCATTACACCTTCAGAACAAAATGACTTTTATGAAAGTCAAGGAGCCCCTCGCCGCGCATTTTCCCAAGTTCCAGCGACAGCCCGCTGCGCTCGACCCCAAGGTAATCTGCAAGCTGCTGCCTCGAAAAGGGAATGTCAAATTCATATTTCCCCAAACGCTGGGCTTCGGCGGAAAAATAGGACATGAGCTTCGCCCGGGTGGTACGCTGTCCCATGTGCGTGAGCTTTTCGCTGAAACGCAGGTTTTTCCCGGCAAGCTCGCCCAGCAGGTTGCGGATGATCCGGCTGTGATGCGTACAGGCGGAGGGGCAGACGGTCAGAATGCGCTTTACGTTCAGAAACATTGCGGTAACGGGGGCTTCGGCCACCACACTCACATTCAGCCGGGAGCCGGGGGCGCAGGCGAACGCGGCGGCAAAGGTCTGCCCCGGCCCCGCTTTGGAAAGAATATTGCGGTTTCCCCAGATATCCTCCTGTATGACCAGAACGCTTCCCGACAGCACAAGACCAATGGATTCCGCCGTATCTCCGGCGCGCAGCAGGAAAGCATCCTTCGGGAAGTCCTTCCGTTCTGCCTTGAGGCAGGAGAGCATGGCAATAACCTCCTCTTCCGAAACGCCGGAAAAGAGCTGGGAAGACCGGATCACAGATAAATAATCTTTCATAAAAACCCTCTTCTGTTGAAAATTCAACCGACTTGTTGATTCCATTATAGTATAATGCGCATGAAAAGGCAAGCCACCAAAAATAGGAGGATTTTCAATGGACAACAAAATGTTCTGTTTTCAGTGTGAACAGACGGCGCTCTGTACCGGCTGCACGGGAAAAGCGGGGGTATGCGGCAAGACCGCCGATGTGGCGAAGCTTCAGGACGAGCTGACCGGCGCACTGGTGGGGCTGGCGCGTGCCACCGATAACGCCCCGGATGTGAACGGGGATACGTGGCGGCTGATGATCGAGGGACTGTTCGCCACCGTTACCAATGTGAATTTTAATGAAGAAACCATCCGCGCTCTGATCGACCGGGTTCGTGCAGAAAAGGCGAGACTCGTTCCTGACTGCGCCGTCTGCGCTTCCGCCTGCGGCCGAACCGACGATTACGATATGGAGAAGCTCTGGGGCGCGCAGGAGGATATCCGCAGTCTCAAATCCCTGATTCTCTTTGGCGTGCGCGGCATGGCGGCCTATGCCCATCACGCCATGGTGCTGGGCTATACCGACGAGGAAGTGAACCGCTTTCTGGCAAAGGCGCTGTTTGCCGTGGGCGAGGACTGGGGCATGGACGAGCTGCTGCCCATTGTGATGGAGGTCGGCGAGAAGAATCTCAAGTGTATGGCGCTCCTTGATAAGGCGAACACCGAAAGCTATGGCACACCCGCGCCTGTCACCGTTCCGCTGACCGTGGAGAAGGGGCCGTTCATCGTCATCTCCGGCCATGACCTCCACGACCTGAAGCTGCTGCTGGAGCAGACCGAGGGCAAGGGTATCAACATCTACACCCACGGTGAAATGCTCCCCGCACACGGCTATCCGGCACTTAAAAAGTATGCCCACCTCAAGGGCAATTTCGGCACGGCATGGCAGAACCAGCAGAAGGAATTCGCGGCGCTTCCTGCGCCGGTGCTCTTCACCACCAACTGTCTGATGCCGCCGAAGGCCAGCTACGCGGACCGCGTATTTACCACGTCAGTCGTATCTTACCCGGAACTCGTCCACATCGGCGAAGAAAAGGACTTCACGCCTGTCATTGAAAAGGCGCTGGAGCTGGGCGGCTACACCGTGGACAGGCCCTTCACCGGCATCAATGGCGGCAGCACGGTCATGACTGGCTTTGCACGCGGCGCGGTGCTCAGTGCGGCAGACACGGTCATCGAGGCCGTCAAGTCCGGGGCCATCCGGCATTTCTTCCTTGTCGCAGGCTGCGACGGAGCACGCCCCGGCCGTAACTACTATACGGAATTTGTCAAGCAGACGCCTGCCGACACCGTCGTTCTGACGCTTGCCTGCGGCAAGTACCGCTTCAATGATCTCGACCTCGGCACGATCGGCGGCATTCCGCGCCTTCTGGACATCGGGCAGTGCAACGACGCCTACAGTGCCATTCAGATCGCGCTTGCGCTTGCGAACGCGTTCGGCTGCGGCGTGAACGAGCTGCCGCTTTCCATGGTGCTTTCGTGGTATGAGCAGAAGGCGGTCTGCATCCTGCTGACGCTGCTGTATCTGGGCATCCGGAACATTCGTCTCGGCCCCACGCTCCCGGCGTTCCTTTCGCCCAACGTACTGAACTATCTTGTAGACAACTT
>ERZ773136.313-NODE-313-length-56996-cov-9.323809_pt1 | contig 56996 bp, 65 predicted proteins | sample MGYA00580855_ERZ773136 | MGnify/ENA primary metagenome ERZ773136 (study PRJEB29015, sample SAMEA2737860) | human gut metagenome | biome: human gut; feature: human-associated habitat; material: faeces | place: China | collected 2012 ... | reverse complement strand
GGTAAAAAAATCAACCGTACAAGAGCCGACCATATGGGAATGCTTGCAACAGTCATAAATTCTCTTGCGGTTCAGTCTGTATTTGAAGAAAACGGAATTGAAACAAGAACCATGACCGCTCTCCAGATGAATCAGATAGCAGAGCCTTATATCAGAAATAAAGCCGTTTCGCATATGCAGAAAGGCAGAGTAGTAATAATTGCCTGCGGTTCGGGTAACCCGTATTTCTCAACCGATACGGCGGCTGTGCTCAGAGCTGCGGAACTCGGCGCGGAAATAGTGCTGTTTGCAAAGAATATCGACGGTGTTTATACCGCCGACCCCAAACTTGATCCCAACGCAAAGAAACTCGATAATATCACATATGATGAAATTATCCATAATGACCTTGCCGTTATAGACAGCACTGCAAGCGCGTTCGGACGCGATAATCACCTTCCGCTGCTGCTGTTCGGACTTAACGATCCGGAAAATATCTGCCGCGCGGTAAACGGCGAAAAAATCGGCACAATGGTTTCACTTTAAAAAATATTATTTATATATAAAATCGTAAAGATTGCTCGCCTGTTAATTGATGTATATTAGGCAGTTTGGAAAAAAGTTAGTATCTTTGCACCCCAAAAAGGGCAAACAGCCCATATTTCAAAACGTTGACAATAATAACAATACATATAATATTTAAAAAACAACAACAATGCCTACAATTCAACAATTGGTAAGAAAAGGCAGGAACGTGCTTGCAGACAAGAGCAAGTCGCCGGCTTTGGACTCATGTCCTCAGCGCCGTGGCGTTTGCGTCCGTGTCTACACCACAACTCCCAAGAAGCCTAATTCGGCAATGCGTAAGGTTGCCCGTGTGCGTTTGACCAACCAGAAAGAAGTTAACTCCTACATCCCCGGCGAAGGGCACAACCTGCAGGAGCACTCTATCGTACTCGTTCGTGGCGGTCGTGTGAAGGACCTTCCCGGTGTTCGCTATCACATTGTGCGTGGTACGCTTGATACCGCAGGTGTAGCCAACCGTACACAGCGCCGTTCAAAGTATGGTGCAAAACGTCCTAAGGCAAAGAAATAACCGGTGCGTAACCGCTGAAGGAAAAAGGACAAAGACATTTTTTTTAGATTAGTTTTGCTGGAGAATTGTTATTAAAGGTTGAGTAAATGCCCGAGAGCGGGCGTTGAAGAACAAAGAAACAGCCCCATGCAGAATAAATTTCGTTAAAAACAAAATGAGAAAAGCAAAACCAAAGAAGCGTGTGATCCTGCCGGATCCCGTTTACAATGACCAGAAGGTCTCTAAGTTTGTGAATCATCTGATGTATGACGGCAAGAAGAATACCTCATACCAGATTTTCTATCATGCACTTGATGTCGTAAAGGCAAAGATGAGCAACGAGGAGAAGTCGGCACTCGAGATTTGGAAGAGCGCCCTGGACAACATCACCCCGCAGGTGGAGGTGAAGAGCCGCCGCATCGGTGGTGCCACGTTCCAGGTGCCCACTGAAATCCGTCCCGAGCGCAAGGAGAGCATCTCCATGAAGAACATGATTGCCTTCGCACGCAAGCGCAGTGGAAAGTCGATGGCCGAGAAGCTCGCCGCAGAGATAATGGACGCTTTCAACAGCCAGGGCGGAGCCTTCAAGCGCAAGGAAGACATGCACCGTATGGCAGAGGCTAACCGCGCATTCGCTCACTTCAGATTCTAAACAATAGCATAAAGGTAAAAAGACAATGGCAAACCGCGATTTACATTTGACGCGCAACATCGGCATCATGGCGCATATTGATGCCGGAAAGACCACGACGTCGGAGCGCATCCTGTTCTACACCGGCAAGACCCACAAGATCGGCGAGGTGCATGACGGTGCCGCTACGATGGACTGGATGGCCCAGGAGCAGGAGCGTGGTATAACTATTACCTCTGCTGCTACCACCTGCAATTGGAAGTGGGGTGGCAATGAGTATAAGATCAACCTCATCGACACTCCGGGACACGTTGACTTCACCGCAGAGGTTGAGCGCTCGCTCCGTGTGCTCGACGGTGCTGTGGCCACTTATTCTGCAGCCGATGGCGTGCAGCCTCAGTCGGAGACTGTGTGGCGCCAGGCTGACAAGTATAATGTGCCGCGTATCGGTTATGTAAACAAGATGGACCGCTCTGGAGCCGATTTCTTCGAGACTGTTCAGCAGATGAAGGATATCCTCGGAGCCAATCCTGTTGTTATGCAGGTGCCTATTGGTGCTGAAGAGAACTTCAAAGGCGTTGTAGACCTGATCAAGATGAAGGCCATCCTGTGGCACGACGAGACCATGGGCGCAGAGTATTCCATCGAGGAGATACCTGCCGACCTTAAGGACGAGTGCGACGAGTGGCGCAACAAGCTCCTTGAGGCTGCTGCCGAGTATGACGAGGCCATCATGGAGAAGTATTTCGACGACCCCAACACAATCACCGAGGACGAGATCATCGCTGCCATACGCAAGGGTACTGTATCGATGGCCTGCACCCCGATGATATGCGGTTCTTCATACAAGAACAAGGGCGTTCAGCCGTTGCTCGACTATGTTTGCGCTTTCCTGCCGTCGCCCCTCGACACCGAGAACATCGTTGGCACCAACCCTGAGACAGGTGAGGAAGAGGATCGCAAGCCTTCTGAGGACGCTCCTACTGCAGCCCTCGCATTCAAGATAGCCACCGACCCCTACATGGGACGCCTCGTGTTCTTCCGTGTTTATTCCGGCAAGGTGTGCGCAGGCTCATACGTGCTGAACACACGTTCCGGCAAGAAGGAGCGCGTGAGCCGCCTGTTCCAGATGAACTCCAACAAGGAAATACCCATGGAGTCTATCGATGCCGGCGACATTGGTGCAGGAGTTGGATTCAAGGACATACGTACAGGCGACACCTTGTGCGAAGAGGCTCACCCCATCGTGCTGGAGTCTATGACCTTCCCCGACACTGTGATATCCATCGCAGTGGAGCCCAAGAGCCAGGCAGACATCGCCAAGCTCGACAACGGCCTTGCCAAGCTGGCCGAGGAGGATCCTACGTTCACCGTTCGTACCGACGAGCAGAGTGGCCAGACCATCATATCGGGTATGGGTGAGCTTCACCTCGACATCATCATCGACCGTCTGAAGCGTGAGTTCAAGGTAGAGTGCAACCAGGGTAAGCCCCAGGTTAACTACAAGGAAGCCATCACCAAGACTGTCAACCTGCGTGAGGTTTACAAGAAGCAGAGCGGCGGTCGTGGTAAGTTTGCCGATATCATTGTCAACATCGGCCCGGTAGACGAGGACTTCAAGGAGGGCGGATTGCAGTTCGTCAACGAGGTTAAGGGTGGTAATATTCCCAAGGAATTCATCCCCTCGGTGCAGAAGGGCTTCGAGAACGCCATGAAGAACGGTGTGCTTGGCGGCTATCCGATGGACAGCATGAAGGTGACGCTGCTCGACGGTTCGTTCCACCCGGTAGACTCAGACCAGCTTTCGTTTGAGCTCGCAGCAATCAATGCCTACAAGAATGGTTGCGTAAAGGCAGGCCCTGTGCTCATGGAGCCCATCATGAAGCTCGAGGTAATCACTCCCGAGGAGAACATGGGTGACGTGATCGGCGACCTCAACAAGCGCCGTGGCCAGGTTGAAGGCATGGACGAGGCTCGCAGTGGCGCACGCGTGGTAAAGGCAATGGTGCCCCTGTCAGAGATGTTCGGATACGTGACAGCTCTGCGTACCATCACCTCAGGTCGCGCAACCAGCTCGATGGAGTACGACCATCATGCGCCTCTCTCAAGCTCTATTGCAAAGGCTGTGCTTGAAGAAGTGAAGGGACGCGCCGACCTGGTGTAATTATATAGACATAACTGAGAGTGCAGGGCTGTTTAGCGAATGACTCTTAAGCAGCTCGGCACTCTCACTACACAAACATAACAAACAAACAATAATGAGTCAGAAAATCAGAATCAAGCTGAAGTCGTACGACCACAAGCTCGTAGACAAGTCAGCAGAGAAAATTGTGAAGGCAGTAAAGGCCACAGGTGCAATCATCAGCGGCCCTATTCCATTGCCTACCCACAAGCGCATTTACACTGTCAACCGCAGTACGTTCGTTAACAAGAAGTCACGCGAGCAGTTCCAGCTCTCAGACTACAAGCGTCTGATTGACATCTACAGCTCTACTGCAAAGACTGTTGATGCGTTGATGAAGCTGGAGTTGCCCAGCGGTGTTGAGGTAGAAATCAAAGTATAGTACTGTTTTAATATTTAATTGAAATGCCAGGATTAATTGGAAGAAAAATCGGAATGACATCCGTTTTCAGTGCCGACGGCAAGAATGTGCCGTGCACTGTTATCGAAGCTGGTCCTTGTGTTGTTACTCAAGTGAAGACCGTTGAGAAAGACGGTTACAAGGCTGTTCAGTTGGGCTTCGCCGAGGCAAAGGAGAAGAATACCTCCAAGCCTATGATGGGCGTGTTCAAGAAGGCTGGTACAACACCTAAGCGCCACTTGGCCGAGTTCAAGTTTGACGAGGAGTATAACCTCGGTGACACCATTACGGTTGACATCTTCAACGATGTACAGTTCGTTGATGTTGTCGGGACATCAAAGGGTAAAGGTTTCCAGGGCGTAATCAAGCGCCACGGCTTTGGCGGTGTAGGCCAGAGCACCCACGGTCAGGACGACCGCGCCCGCAAGCCGGGTTCTATCGGAGCCTGCTCTTATCCCGCAAAGGTGTTCAAGGGCTTGCGCATGGCCGGACACATGGGTAACGAGAGGGTGACCACCCAGAATCTGAGAGTTTTGAAAGTGATACCGGAACATAACCTTATCCTTGTAAAGGGTAGTGTTGCTGGTTATAATGGTTCAACCGTATTAATTGAGAAATAATGGAAATTAACGTATTAAATATCAATGGCCAGGAGACCGGGAGAAAGGTTACGTTAAACGAGGGCATCTTCGGAATTGAACCTAATGACCATGTCATTTATCTGGATGTGAAGCAATATCTTGCCAACCAGCGCCAGGGCACGGCCAAGTCAAAGGAGAGGAGCGAGGTTTCCGGCTCAACACGCAAGCTCGGTCGCCAGAAAGGTGGCGGCGGTGCACGTCGTGGTGACATCAACTCTCCGCTGCTCGTTGGTGGTGGTCGTGTGTTCGGTCCGAAGCCCCGTGACTACGGTTTCAAGCTGAATAAAAAAGTAAAGAATCTTGCTCGCAAGAGTGCTCTGTCTTACAAGGCACAAGAGAATGCAATATTGGTAGTAGAGGATTTCCAAATGGAAGCTCCTAAGACTAAAGAGTTTATAAATATTGCTAAAAATCTCAAAGTTGACGGTAAGAAAGCCCTTTATCTTTTGCCGGATGTGAATAAAAACGTATATTTGTCAGCTCGCAACTTGCAGCGCGTCGAAGTTATGCTTGCCGCATCACTCAATACGTATAAAGTTTTGAACGCAGATGTGCTGGTTATCACCGAGAATTCGCTCAAGGAGATTGACGGTATCTTAAACAAATAAAGGAGACAACGGAATATGGCATTTATTATAAAACCTTTGGTCACTGAGAAGATGACCAAGATTACAGACAAGTCTTCTGTGGATAGAACTTATACTCCGAAGGCGGGCAAGAACAAGGGCCAGCAGGTGACCAAGAAGGCCACCCCCAAGTATGGCTTCATCGTTAAGCCTGAGGCCAGCAAGATTGACATACAGAAAGAAATCGAGGCCCTGTATAACGTTACCGTAATTGGCGTGAACACAATGCGCTATTCAGGTAAGCGTTCTGCACGTTATACGAAGGCTGGTCTTGTGAAAGGCCAGCGCAATGCGTATAAGAAGGCAATCGTCACTCTGAAGGAGGGTGATACCATAGATTTTTATAGCAATATACAATAATACAAATGGCAGTACGTAAGTTTAAACCGGTTACTCCGGGTCAAAGACACAAGATTATTGGCACGTTCGAGGAAATTACTGCATCCGTGCCAGAGAAGTCTCTCGTTTACGGTAAGCGTTCTACCGGCGGTCGAAACAACACCGGTAAGATGACCATGCGCTACAGAGGTGGCGGTCACAAGAGGAAGTTCCGTTTCATCGACTTCAAGCGGGAGAAGGATGGTGTTCCAGCAGTTGTAAAGACAATAGAGTACGATCCGAACCGCTCGGCTCGCATCGCCCTGTTGTACTACGCTGATGGTGAAAAGCGTTATATTATTGCTCCTAATGGACTGCAAGTCGGAACGACAGTGATGTCGGGTGCAGAGGCAGCGCCAGAGATTGGCAACTGTCTCCCGCTCGCAAACATTCCTGTGGGTACTGTGATCCACAACATCGAGCTTCGCCCAGGCCAGGGCGCCCTGCTCGTGCGTTCCGCAGGAAATTTCGCTCAGTTGACTTCACGTGATGGCAGCTACTGCGTAGTTAAGCTGCCTTCTGGTGAGACTCGCCTGATTCTTAGCGCTTGCAAGGCTACTGTGGGTAGCGTTGGCAATTCTGACCACGCCCTCGAGCAGTCTGGTAAGGCAGGTCGCTCTCGCTGGCTTGGCCGTCGTCCTCACAACCGTGGTGTTGTGATGAATCCTCATGATCACCCGATGGGTGGTGGTGAAGGCCGTCAGTCAGGAGGACACCCGCGCTCACGCAAGGGCTTGTATGCTAAGGGTCTTAAGACACGCTCGCCCAAGAAGCTTTCTAATAAGTACATTATCGAAAGAGCCAATAAGAAGTAATCACGTTAACTAAGTGTAAATTATGAGTCGTTCATTAAAAAAAGGTCCGTATATCAACGTTGCACTCGAGAAGAAGATTCTTGCCATGAACGAGAGTGGCAAGAAGAGTGTCGTTAAGACGTGGGCCAGGGCTTCAATGATTTCCCCCGATTTCGTGGGGCATACCGTTGCAGTCCACAACGGAAATAAATTTATTCCTGTTTACATTACCGAGAACATGGTTGGCCACAAGCTGGGCGAATTCTCACCCACACGTCGCTTCGGTGGTCATGCTGGTAATAAGAAATAGCAGGTTATCCACAAGAAAATAAAAGAAAACAATAATGGGAGCAAGAAAACATATTAAGGCTGAAGAAAGAAAGGCAGCCCTTAAAACACAGTATTTTGCAAAGCTGAAAGGCGTTCCCTCCTCTCCCCGCAAGATGCGCTACGTGGTAGACCTCGTGCGTGGCATGGAGGTTAACCGCGCCTTAGGCGTACTCAGGTTCACCAAGAAGGCCGCAGCTGCTGACGTTGAGAAACTTCTCCGTTCTGCCATTGCCAACTGGGAGGCCAAAAACGACCGTAAGGCTGAGGATGGTGAGCTTTTCATTACTAAGATCTTCGTGGACGAAGGTGTTACCTTGAAGCGCATGAGACCGGCACCTCAGGGCCGTGGTTACAGGATTCGCAAGCGTTCCAATCATGTGACTCTGTATGTAGACTCTAAAACTAATGATAAATAACAAGTAGAATGGGACAGAAAGTTAATCCGATAAGCAACCGTCTCGGTATAGTTAGAGGTTGGGATTCAAATTGGTTTGGAGGCAAGGACTTCGGAGACAACCTCGTGGAGGACATGAAAATCCGCAAGTACCTTAACGAGCGCCTTGCCAAGGCAAGCGTGTCTCGCATTGTCATCGAACGCACACTTAAGCTGGTGACCATTACTATTTGCACTGCCCGCCCGGGTATTGTCATTGGTAAGGGAGGACAGGATGTTGACAAGCTCAAGGAAGAGCTCAAGAAGCTTTATGACAAGGAGATTCAAATCAACATCTTTGAGGTTAAGAAACCCGAGCTCGATGCAACAATCGTAGCAAACAACATTGCCCGTCAGGTGGAGGGTAAGATTGCTTACCGCCGTGCCATCAAGATGGCCATTGCCAATACGATGCGTGCCGGAGCAGAGGGTATCAAGGTTCAAATTACCGGACGTCTTAACGGTGCAGAGATGGCACGCAAGGAGATGTACAAGGAGGGTCGCACCCCGTTGCACACATTCCGTGCCGATATCGATTTCTGCCAGGCCGAGGCCCTTACTAAGGTTGGCCTCTTAGGCATTAAGGTTTGGATTTGCCGTGGCGAGCTTTACGGCAAGCAGGATGTTTCGCCCAACTTCACGCAGGAGAAAGGCAACAGCCGCTCAAACGGTAGCAATGGTGGCAGGAAGTTCCGTAATAAGAAGAGTAAGTAATTGTTAAAAGTTAGAAGCTATCATGTTACAACCTAAGAGAGTAAAATATAGAAGACCCCAAGATGGCCGTGGCAACAAAGGCAACGCCCACAGGGGTACACAGCTGGCTTTCGGCTCTTTCGGCATCAAGACCCTTGAGGCCAAGTGGCTCGACAGCCGCCAGATAGAGGCAGCCCGTGTTGCTGTCAACCGCTACATGCAGCGTGAAGGTCAGGTTTGGATTCGCATATTCCCGGACAAACCTATTACTCGCAAGCCTGCAGATGTGCGTATGGGTAAGGGAAAGGGAGACCCCGCAGGATGGGTTGCCCCTGTAACTCCCGGTCGTATCCTCTTTGAAGTCGAGGGCGTTTCTTTTGAAGTTGCCAAGGAGGCCCTGCGCCTCGCAGCCCAGAAGTTGCCTGTAAAGACGAAGTTTGTTGTTAGACGTGATTACGATAAAAACGCTTGATTATGAAGGTTAAAGAAGTAAGAGAGTTGGAGACCAAAGACCTGGCCGAAAGATTGGAGACAGAAATTGCCAAGTACAATCAGATGAAGTTGAATCATTCAATCAGCCCGCTTGAGAATCCATCAGAGATTAAGATGACACGTCGTAACATCGCGCGCATGAAGACCATTCTGCGCGAAAGAGAACTCAACAAATAATTAGGGCCAGATGGAAAGAAATTTAAGAAAGACAAGACAGGGTGTAGTGATAAGCGCCAAGATGCAGAAGACTATCGTTATCGCATCTAAATTCAAGGAGAAGCACCCTATTTATGGTAAGTTCGTCCAGAAGACAAAGAAGTATCACGTGCATGACGAGAACAGCGAGGCCAATGTTGGCGATACCGTACTCATCATGGAGACCCGTCCTCTGAGCAAGACGAAGAGATGGAGATTAGTACAAATAGTAGAAAAAGCTAAGTAATTATGATACAGGCAGAAACAAGACTTACAGTGTGTGACAATAGCGGTGCCCGTGAAGCTCTTTGCATCCGCGTGCTCGGTGGAACTGGCCGCCGTTATGCCAGTGTGGGCGACGTTATCGTTGTAGCTGTCAAGAATGTCATTCCTTCAAGTGAACTGAAAAAAGGTGCAGTATCTAAGGCTTTGGTAGTACGCACAAAGAAAGAGATTCGTCGTGCAGACGGGTCATACATCCGCTTCGACGACAATGCCTGTGTGTTGCTCAACAATGCAGGCGAAATCCGCGGAAGCCGTATCTTTGGCCCTGTAGCCCGCGAATTGCGTGCCGTCAACATGAAAGTCGTTTCTTTGGCACCAGAGGTTCTTTAACAATAAAAATTGCGACAAGAGATGAATAAGTTTAAAATAAAGAAAAACGATATGGTGCTTGTCTTGTCGGGCAACGACAAGGATGTCAAGGGCTCTAACGGCAAGTACCCCGCTCCTCACAAGGTGCTTAAGGTGCTCGTAAAGGAGCAGCGGGCCATTGTTGAGGGCGTGAACATGGTATCAAAGAGCACGAAGCCTTCAGCAAAGCATCCTCAGGGTGGCATTATCAAGCAGGAGGCTCCGATACATATCTCAAACCTCAGCTTGGTTGACCCCAAGAGCGGTGAGCCCACTCGCGTGGCCATCAAGAGGACAGAGGATGGAAAGAAAGTCCGTATCGCAAAAAAGTCTGGGGAGGAAATTAAGTAATGAATACAGCACAACTAAAGAAAACCTATATAGAGGAGATAGCCCCTGCTCTCAAGAAGCAGTTCAGCTATTCTTCCACTATGCAGATTCCTGTATTGAAGAAGATTGTCATCAACCAGGGATTGGGAGATGCAACTCAGGACAAGAAAATCATCGAAGTGGCAGTAAACGAGATTACCGCCATCACCGGACAGAAGGCTGTAGCAACATATTCTAAGAAGGATATCGCCAACTTCAAGCTCCGCAAGAAGATGCCTATCGGTGTCATGGTTACTCTCCGCCGCGAGCGCATGTACGAGTTCCTCGAGAAGCTCGTAAGGGTGGCTCTGCCCCGTATCCGCGACTTCAAGGGCATTGACAGCAAGTTCGATGGCCGTGGCAATTACACCCTCGGAATCCAGGAGCAGATTATTTTCCCGGAGATTAACATTGATGCAGTAGATCGCCTTCAGGGTATGAACATCACTTTCGTAACCTCTGCAAAGACAGACGAAGAGGGGTATGCTCTGCTCAAGGCTTTTGGCCTGCCGTTCAAGAACGCTAAAAACGATTAAAGAGATATGGCAAAAGAATCAATGAAAGCCCGCGAGGTTAAGCGTGCCAAGCTCGTTGCCCGTTATGCAGAGAAGCGCGCTGCCCTCAAGAAAATCATTGCGACAACCGATGATCCAGCAGAGGCATACGAGGCAGCTCGCAAGTTGCAGAGCATCCCTAAGAACGCTAACCCCATCCGTTTGCACAACCGTTGCAAGATAACGGGCCGTCCGAAGGGATACATGCGCCAGTTCGGCCTCTCTCGTATACAATTCCGTGAGATGGCTTCCAAGGGCTTGATACCCGGTGTGAAGAAGGCCAGCTGGTAAATATGGCAGACTACAGATTTTAGTTTTTAATATTGTCGGGGAAGGCCCGATTAATTAAACAAACATTTATGACAGATCCAATAGCAGATTATCTGACGAGGTTGAGAAACGCAATCATGGCTCACCACCGTGTTGTTGAAGTACCGGCTTCAAACTTGAAGAAGGAAATCACCAAGATCCTCTTCGAGAAGGGTTACATCTTGAACTACAAGTTTATTGAGGATGGCCCACAGGGAACAATCAAGGTTGCCTTGAAGTATGACCCCACAACGAAGGCAAGCGCCATCAAGTGCCTTAAGAGGGTGTCGACACCGGGTTTGCGCAAGTACACCGGTTACAAGGAAATGCCGAGAGTTATTAATGGATTAGGTATAGCTATCTTATCTACATCCAAGGGTGTAATGACAGACAAGGAGGCTTCCACTCTCAAGATTGGCGGCGAGGTTCTTTGTTATGTATATTAATTGGAGGATTGAATATGTCAAGAATAGGTAAATTGCCAATTAGCATCCCTGCGGGTGTTACAGTAACCCTCAACAACGGGGTTGTCAACGTGAAGGGCCCGAAGGGCGAGCTTTCGCAGAAGGTAGACTCTTCTATAATCGTGAAGGTTGCCGATGGCCACGTGACTTTTGAGATTGACGAGAACAATCCTGTCAACTACAAGCAGAAGCAGGCGTTCCACGGCCTCTATCGTGCACTTGTCAACAACATGGTTGTAGGTGTTAGCGAGGGCTACAAGAAGGTGCTCGAGCTCGTAGGTGTTGGTTATCGTGTTTCAAACCAAGGTAACATCATAGAGTTCTCTCTCGGTTACACCCACCCCATCTTCATTCAGCTCCCCAATGAGGTGAAGGTTGAGACTAAGTCAGAAAGAAACCAGAATCCTATCGTCATTCTTGAGTCTTGCGACAAAGCGTTGCTGGGTCTTATCTGTGCAAAAATTCGTTCTTTCCGTATGCCTGAGCCTTACAAAGGAAAAGGTGTTCTGTTCCAGGGTGAAGTTATCCGCAGGAAGTCTGGCAAGACTGCTGCCGCTAAGTAACTTTAATTAATTACGATTATGACAACAAAGAAGATAGAAAGACGAATTAAGATCAAGTACAGAATTCGCAAAAAGGTATTTGGCACCGATGAGCGTCCTCGCTTGAGCGTTTTCCGCAGCAACAAGCAGATATACGCTCAGGTAATCAACGACAACGAAGGCAAGACCATCGTCTCAGCCTCTTCGTTGGGCCTTGAGGCAATGCCAAAGATTCAGCAGGCAGAGAAGGTTGGTGAGCTCATTGCAAAGAAGGCAATCGAGGCTGGTGTTACAGCAGTTGTCTTCGACCGTAATGGCTACCTCTATCATGGGCGTGTAAAGCAACTTGCTGATGCAGCGCGTAAAGGTGGACTTAATTTTTAAACGATTATGGCAATGAACAAAGTTAAAGTAAATAGTGACGTTGAGTTAAAAGACAGGTTGGTTGCTATTAACCGTGTCACCAAGGTGACAAAGGGTGGTCGCACCTTTACTTTCGCAGCCATTGTCGTTGTTGGTGACGGCAACGGCATCATCGGATGTGGCCTTGGAAAGGCTGGTGAGGTAACCGCAGCCATTGCCAAGGGCGTTGAGGCAGCCAAGAAGAACCTCGTTAAGGTGACATTGCTTAGGGGCACCATCCCTCATGAGATAGATGCACGTTTCGGTGGTGCTGATGTGTTCTTGCGTCCGGCAGCAGCCGGTACCGGTCTTGTGGCCGGAGGTGCCATGCGCGCCGTTCTTGAGAGCGTAGGCGTAAAGGACGTGCTTGCCAAGTCTAAGGGTTCTTCCAACCCCCACAACTTGGTCAAGGCAACGATTCTTGCCCTGAGCCAGCTGAGAGATGCATATACCATCGCAGGTACACGTGGCATTAGCATGGAGAAAGTATTTAGAGGATAAGGAGATTTTTGTATGGCAACAATTAAGATAAAGCAGATAAAAAGCAAAATTGGTGCTCCTGCAGACCAGAAGAGAACACTTGCTGCATTAGGCTTGCACAAGATTTCGCAGGTGGTTGAAAAGGAAGACTCTCCTTCGCTCCGCGGAATGATACGCAAGGTTCATCACTTGGTGACCGTTATTGACTAATTTTTCAAACTTAAAAAACGATTCGAAGATGAAGCTACATAATTTAACGCCGGCAGCCGGTTCCACTCATTCCCGTCGCAGGATTGGCCGTGGACCGGGCTCTGGCCTGGGTGGCACCTCTACCCGTGGCCACAAGGGAGCGAAAGCACGCTCTGGCTACAAGAGGAAGATTGGTTTCGAAGGTGGTCAGATGCCTTTGCAGCGTCGTGTGCCTAAGTTCGGATTCAAGAACATCAATCACAAGGAGTACCTCGCTGTAAACCTCCAGACACTCCAGCAGTTGGCAGAGGAGAAATCTCTCACCAAGATTGGGCTGGCTGAACTCGTAGAGGCAGGCATCACCAACGGCAAGAAACTTGTCAAGATCCTTGGCAAAGGCGAACTGACTGCTAAAATAGACGTTGAAGCAAACGCATTCTCAAAAACAGCTGAGGAAGCAATAAAAGCAGTAGGTGGTAACGCAACAATAATCTGAGGAAATGAAGAAGTTAATTGAGACACTACAGAACATTTGGAAGATTGAGGACTTGCGTCAGCGCATTCTCATCACTCTTCTCTTTACGGCTATTTACCGTTTCGGCTCATTCGTTGTACTTCCAGGTATAAACCCGGCCATGTTGGATAAACTACAGTCGCAAACCCAGGGGGGCTTGATGTCGCTTCTGGATATGTTCTCTGGTGGTGCATTTTCCAATGCTTCAATCTTTGCGTTGGGAATAATGCCTTACATCTCAGCTTCTATCGTTATGCAGCTTCTTGCTGTCGCTGTGCCTTATTTCCAAAAGATGCAGCGTGAGGGAGAAAGTGGTCGCAAGAAGATCAGTATGTACACTCGGTGGCTTACGGTGGCAATATTGCTATTCCAAGCCCCGAGTTACCTCATAAATCTTAAGATGCAGGCTGGAAGTGCCCTTGCTACGGGCATTTCCTGGTCTGTTTTCATCATCCCGGCCACCATTATCCTCGCTGCGGGAAGTATGTTCATCCTTTGGTTGGGTGAGCGCATTACAGATAAGGGTATAGGCAATGGTATCTCCCTGATAATCATGATAGGTATCATAGCGCGTTTGCCCCAGGCTTTCATCCAGGAAGTCAGCTCGCGCTTCACTGCCATCACCGGTGGCGGCCTTGTCATGTTCCTCATTGAGATACTCATTCTCTATGCAGTTGTTTGCGCATCTATTGTCTTGGTGCAGGGAACTCGCAAGATCCCTGTACAGTATGCAAAGCGTATTGTTGGCAACAAGCAGTATGGTGGTGCCCGTCAGTACATTCCCCTGAAGTTGTTCGCAGCCAATGTGATGCCTATCATTTTTGCTCAGGCTCTGATGTTCATTCCGTTGGCAATCGTGCAATACTCCACGCCCGAGAACTCCAGCTGGTTTGTGCGTTCCTTGATGGATCACCGCAGCTTGCTGTACAACGTGGTTTTTGCGGTGCTCATCATCGCTTTTACCTATTTCTACACGGCTATTACCTTGAATCCTACACAGATGGCTGAAGACATGAAGCGCAACAATGGCTTCATACCCGGCGTTAAGCCCGGTAAGGACACTGCCGAGTATATCGACACGGTGATGTCTCGCATCACCTTCCCCGGTTCGCTGTTCATCGCTTTCATTGCCATCATGCCGGCACTCGCAGGATTGCTTAATGTGCAGGATGCATTCTCGCAGTTCTTTGGCGGTACTTCTCTCTTGATTCTCATAGGCGTTGTTCTCGACACCTTGCAGCAGATAGAGAGCCATTTGCTCATGCGCCACTACGACGGCCTGCTCAACTCGGGCCGCATCCATGGCCGTGGCGGTGTTTCCGCATATTGATAAGGACTTCGTGATGAATATATTTCTGAAGACTGAGGATGAAATAGAGCTTATGCGCCAAGCGAACCTGCTCGTGGGCAGGACGCTTGGCGAATTGGCGAAGCATATCAAGCCCGGTGTTTCAACACTGCAGCTGGACAAGGTAGCCAACGAGTTCATTTGCGACAATGGCGCTGTGCCTACGTTTAAGGGGTTTCCCAATCCGTTTGGCCCGCCATTTCCGGCCAGCATCTGCACATCTGTCAACGATGTCGTAGTTCATGGCATTCCCGACGCCGCCACAGTTTTGAAGGATGGTGACATCATTTCAATAGACTGTGGAGTGTTGCTCAACGGTTTCAACGGCGACTCTTGCTACACCTTCTGTGTAGGCGAGGTAGCCCCCGAGGTAAGGCAGTTGCTGAAGGTCACGAAAGAGTCTCTTTACTTAGGTATCGAGGCTGCAATGGCCGGGAGGCATGTGGGCGACATCGGATGTGCAATCCAAGACTATTGCCAGAGCTTCGGTTACGGAATAGTCAGAGAGCTCACCGGCCATGGGATAGGCCGCGAGATGCACGAAGACCCAAAGATACCCAATTACGGTGGAAGAGGTCGAGGCATCATGCTGAAGTCGGGGATGTGCATTGCCATCGAGCCGATGGTCACGATGGGAAACAGGGCCATAGGCATCATGCCCGACAAGTGGACCATAAAGACGCTTGACGGACGGCCAGCCGCCCACTTTGAGCATACAATAGCCATACGCAAAGGCAAGGCAGACATTTTATCATCATTCGAAGAAGTAGAACGTTTAGAAGGCAAATTATATTGATATGGCAAAACAATCCGCTATAGAACAAGACGGGACAATCATCGAGTCGCTCTCCAATGCAATGTTCCGTGTTGAATTGGAGAATGGGGTGCAGATAATTGCCCATATTTCGGGCAAGATGCGAATGCACTACATCAAGATTCTTCCCGGCGACAAAGTAAAGGTAGAGATGAGCCCTTACGATTTGACAAAAGGCAGAATCGTATTCAGATACAAATAATCATTAGGCATAAATATGAAGACAAGAGCATCATTGAAGAAGCGCACCCCCGACTGCAAGATTGTGCGTCGCAAGGGTCGCCTGTTCGTTATCAACAAGAAAAACCCCAAGTACAAGTTGCGTCAGGGTTAATTAAGACATCAAACATTTATCTATTTTATTTATTAACAAATGGCAATAAGAATTGTTGGAGTAGATTTGCCCCAGGACAAGCGTGGCGAAATCGCATTGACTTATATCTACGGTATAGGTCGAAGTAGTTCAGCAAAGATATTGGATAAGGCAGGCGTCAGCCGCGACCTGAAGGTCAGCGAGTGGACAGACGACCAGGCAGCCAAAATCCGTGAAATTATCGGCGCTGAGTACAAAGTGGAAGGTGATCTCCGTTCAGAGATCCAGTTGAACATCAAGCGTCTGATGGACATTGGTTGCTACAGGGGAATCCGTCACCGTCTCGGTCTTCCTGTTCGCGGTCAGAGCACTAAGAATAATGCTCGTACCCGTAAGGGAAAGAAGAAGACTGTTGCAAACAAGAAGAAGGCCACTAAATAATTAATAGTAAGTAATTAAGAATTTGGAATCATGGCAAAGAAAACAGTCACTTCAAAGAAAAGGAACGTAAAGGTTGACGCGATAGGTCAGCTTCATGTACATAGCTCGTTCAACAACATCATCGTCTCTTTGGCCAACAGCGAGGGTCAGGTTATCTCATGGTCTTCAGCCGGAAAGATGGGCTTCCGCGGTTCAAAGAAGAACACCCCGTATGCAGCCCAGATGGCAGCTGAGGATTGTGCCAAGGTGGCCTACGACCTCGGTCTGCGCAAGGTGAAGGCTTATGTCAAGGGTCCGGGTAACGGCCGTGAGTCAGCCATCCGTGCCATCCACGGTGCCGGCATAGAGGTGATGGAGATAGTAGATGTTACTCCGCTGCCGCACAATGGCTGCCGTCCTCCGAAGAGAAGAAGAGTATAGTCAACGAGCAATGTAGAACTTATTAGCATTAGATATTATGGCAAGATATATTGGACCGAAATCAAGGATTGCGCGTCGTTTTGGAGAGCCCATCTTCGGCGCAGACAAAGTTTTGTCTAGGAGAAACTTCCCTCCTGGACAGCATGGCAACAGCCGTCGCAGGAAGACTTCCGAGTATGGCGTCATGCTGGCAGAGAAGCAGAAAGCCAAGTATACATACGGAGTGCTTGAGCGCCAGTTCCGCAATATGTTTGAGAAGGCTGCCCGTGCTGAGGGCATCACCGGTGAGGTGTTGCTCCAGAACCTGGAGAGCCGTCTCGACAACATTGTGTTCCGTCTGGGCATTGCCCCGACTCGCGCTGCTGCACGCCAGCTCGTTGGCCACAAGCACATAACGGTAGACGGACAGGTTGTCAACATACCTTCTTACTCCGTTAAGCCCGGCCAGATTGTGGCTGTTCGCGAGAAGTCAAAGTCACTCGAGGTCATCGAGGCTGCCCTTGCCGGTTTTAACCACAGCAAGTACCCCTGGCTCGAATGGGATGAGAACATCAAGGGAGGCAAGTATCTGCACAAGCCCGACCGTGCCGACATCCCCGAGAACATTAAGGAGCAGTTAATCGTTGAGTTGTACTCTAAATAAATCATTGAATTAATGGCGATATTAGCATTTCAAAAACCTGATAAAGTCGTAATGCTGGAGGCTACGGACAAGTTCGGCAAGTTCGAATTCCGTCCATTGGAGCCCGGCTTCGGCGTGACCATAGGTAACGCCCTGCGCCGCATTCTTCTTTCATCGCTTGAGGGCTATGCTGTCAACACTGTCCGCATTGCGGGGGTGGAGCACGAGTTCTCGTCAGTGCCCGGTGTCAAGGAAGACGTGACCAACATTATCTTGAATCTCAAGCAAGTGAGGTTCAAGCAAGTAGTAGAAGAATTCGAGAACGAAAAAGTTAGCATCACGGTTGAGAATTCCACCGAGTTTAAGGCCGGCGATATAGGCAAGTATCTGACTGGATTTGAAGTGTTAAACCCAGATTTGGTGATTTGTCATTTAGACTCAAAAGCTTCAATGCAGATTGACCTTACCATTAACAAAGGTCGTGGATATGTGCCCGCCGACGAGAACCGGGAGTTCTGCACCGATGTGAACGTAATTCCAATCGATTCTATTTACACCCCGATCCGTAACGTCAAGTATTCCGTTGAGCCCTATCGTGTCGAGCAGAAGACCGACTACGACAAGCTCATCCTTGAAGTGTCTACGGATGGTTCCATTCACCCGAAGGATGCCCTTAAGGAGGCCGCAAAGATTCTCATCTATCACTTCATGCTCTTCTCCGACGAGAAGATAACGTTGGAGAACACCGACGTTGACGGCAATCAGGAGTTTGATGAGGAAGTGTTGCACATGCGCCAGTTGCTCAAGACGCGCCTTGTTGACATGAACCTCAGCGTGCGCGCGCTCAACTGCCTCAAGGCAGCCGATGTCGAGACGCTCGGCGACCTTGTGCAGTACAACAAGACCGACCTGCTCAAGTTCCGCAACTTCGGCAAGAAATCGCTCACCGAGCTTGATGATTTGCTCGAGAGTCTGAATCTGTCGTTTGGAACCGATATTTCCAAGTATAAGTTAGACAAGGAATGACAGCCGTCCGGGTGCCTTCCAAGGTGCCCGGCACTGCTTCCACTTGAAAAAGTAAACAAACAAAATGAGACATAACAAGAAATTCAATCATTTGAGTCGTACTGCAGACCACCGTCATGCCATGCTTGCAAACATGACTATTTCGCTGATCATGCACAAAAGAATCACTACGACTCTCGCCAAGGCTAAGGCTCTGAAGAAGTATGCCGAGCCCCTTATCACTCGTTGCAAGGACGACTCAACCCATTCGCGCCGCGTGGTGTTCAGCCACCTGCAGAACAAGGAAGCTCTCAAGGAGCTCTTTGGGCCGGTTGCCGCTAAGGTTGGCGACCGTCCGGGAGGATACACCCGTATCATCAAGCTTGGGTTCCGTAAGGGTGATGGAGCCGAAATATGCTTCATCGAGCTTGTAGACTTCGATGAGAACATGGCTAAGACAGCCGGCAAGAAGAAGGCTACCCGCCGTTCTCGTCGCTCTGCCAAGGCTGAGGCACCTGCTGCCGAGGCTGCAGCCGAGACTGTTGAGGCAACAGAGGCTCCTGCCGCCGAGGCTGCCGAGGCTCCTGCCAAAGACGAGGCTAAGGCTGAATAACTTGAGGATTACAACTCACACAATAGCACCCGGGCAACTTCATTTGTCCGGGTGTTTTTTGTTTGCCTAATGAATTGTTGTTGTTTATGGTCAGTCTGAAAATCCGGCTGCAAATTCCGGGGCCCCCGATAAACATAGGGTCTTAAGCGTACTGGGAGTTAGGAAGTTAAGAATTAAAAAGGGCTACGCTATGATAGCCAATGCTATTGTCCTCTAACTCCTTGTAACTCCTTCTAACTTCCTCTAACTCCATTGTACACAAAGACTATTGTCTTAACTCCTTTACTCCCTGACTCCTTAACTCCTAAATAGCCACCTGGATTTATCCGGTGAGCCCAAATTCCCCTTTATGCAAGCTGTTTTGGAGGCATTAATCGCGAGTTTCTCCACCTCATTAAATCATCTTGCCTGTTTCGTTTCTTCAAAGAGCGCATGCCGCGCTATGGCTACAAATATCTCTAAACCGAAGACGATGACTGCAACTATTATCAGACACTTGGCTTGAACCTCATCCGCAAAGGACTTTTCGGGCAATACAATTATGTACTGCCGATGTAAGACTTGAATGTCTGATACATGATTTAGAATTAAGGAGGGGATTTTTCCTCTCCTCTTCTCTTTATATACCGATAAATCATGGATTTACAAGAAAAAGCACTATCTTTGCGAAAGTAATCAAGCGTTATGTAACATATACGGTGAAAACATTGCACAAGTGGAGCATTCCAGACACAGGTGCTTTGACAATTTTCTGCGCCATTTCCTGAGATTTTATGTAATTATATACTAATCAAATTTTTCCGAGTATGAAGAAGATCGCTTTTATTTTAATATTAGTCTTGTCATGTATTGCTACAAAAGCCCAAACCATAGACGAGCGTATAGGTGCGGCGATTAATTCGTCGGACAATTTCGGTCTGTACGACATATATTACAATGCTCCGAAAGATTCGATAGATCCTTTTCTGGAATTGTTTTCACGGTGTTTGATTGGCAACCGCTTCAATCGCCCAGATATTTCCATTCCAGCCTTTGATGAACTTCTGAAAAAACAATCAGATCGTCTTGACCTGAACTTGCTTCTTCAATGTTCCGTTATGTTCTCAATGGATTTAAGCCGTGTAGGTAAGAATGAAGAAGCATACAACCTGATGTCCGCTGTATTGTCTTCTGCTTGCCAAATGGTAGATTCAGTGAGTCTTTCTCCGTATGCAGATATGATGGATCGATACAAAGCTCTTACAAAGTATTCGCCATATAGTATTTCCATTTCCGGTGAAAAAGGTATTACTCCGTTTGATACTATTCGTGTGGGAAAGCCTGACAGCAAACAATATCTGATGCAAATTACCGAAGCCGCAATAAACGGCCATCCTGCGAATATAACATTTGATACCGGAGCCGGAGTTAATGTTATAACCGATTCGTTGGCAAATGCCTATGGTTTGGAATTGCTTGATGCCAATGTTGCGGCAACTGGAGTTGCATCGTCTGCCGGACGGTATGCTGTTGCCAAAGAATTAAAGTTGGGGAACATTACAGTCAAAGATGTGCCGTTTTATGTTATCGACATACGCAGCCACCATGAAGAAGCAGACAAGTACACAAATGTTTTTGAATTGGTTGTAGGTAGCGAACTGATGCTTCAACTAAAAGATGTTACACTCGACTTCTCGGCAAAAGAAATACAGGTTCCTCTTATTACATCCGCCCCCTCCAACGTGAGACCTAATATGAGCTTTTCGTCGGACATGAACCTTCTTTACTGCTGCCGAAACCAATCAACAGCCCATGCTAATAAAACTTGACAGCGGCGATTCTTCATACGGACGGCTTAATAAGGCTTTTTTTGAAGCTAACAAGGATTATCTCACATCACAATGTCAGAGCGACACAGTAAATCAGGCTGGTGTCGGGGGCGTGTGGTCGGTACTTTGCTATAAATTGCAGGAGGCGACACTGACTATTGGTGGTAATACGGTTAAATTGCCGTCGATTCAAGTGCAGACCGAACAACAAGAAAATCATTATATGGATGACAACAATCTCGGCCTGATGAGTATGATGCTATTCCGTAAAGTACGCTTTAATCTTGTTGATATGGTTTTCTCGACCAAATTGTAAATAAGTCCATATTTTTTGTTTGATTGCCAGTTTCCTAATTTGAGCGGATTTGCTACATCCACCAATGGGAAACTGATGGAAATACATAAATCCTCACTTTATATTATTGGTAATGAAAAAGCTGGCTATAGTTTTTCTTCTTTCTGTTTTTGTGCTTCCGGCGCGAGGCAGCGATTCCGTTTCAGGCTTTCCGCGTGTTATTTTGCCGGGCGACTTTGCCGACCCGACGATTGTTCGCGATGGAGCGGATTATTACATGACCCATTCGGCGTTCAGTTATGCCCCGGGATTCCTCGTCTGGCATTCGCGCGACCTGCTGTCTTGGGAGCCTGTCTGCCGTGTGCCCGGCTCGGGCTATGCCCCCGACCTCATAAAGTACGATGGCAAGTTCTATATCTATTACCCTGCCCATGGCACCAACTATGTGACTTGGGCCACAGACATAAAGGGCCCTTGGAGCAAGCCCATAGACCTGAAGGTGGGCGGCATCGACCCCGGTCATGTAGTCGACAACCTCGGCAACCGTTACCTCCACCTCTCCGGCGGAACCATGGTAGAGCTGTCTCGTGACGGGCTTTCTGCCGCAGGCGAGCGCCACAAGGTTTACGAGGGATGGCAGTATCCCGAAGACTGGGAAGTGGAATGCTTCTGCCTCGAGTCGCCCAAGCTCACATTCCACAACGGATATTTCTATATGACAAGTGCCGAAGGCGGCACCGCAGGGCCCGCCACGAGCCACATGGCCGTGTCGGCGCGCTCACGTTCGGCTGTAGGCCCGTGGGAAAACTCGCCTTACAATCCCGTTGTGCATACCTACAGCGCCTCTGACCCGTGGTGGTCGAAGGGGCATGCCACCATCATCGACGACGTTAACGGCAATTGGTGGATAGTGTACCATGCCTACCCCAATGGACTTCACACCCTCGGGCGCAGCACACTCATAGAGCCGATAGAGTGGACTGCCGACGGATGGTTTCGCACCAAGCCTTCAGCCAAGCCCATATCCCGGAATCCGCCCGTTGTGTTCTCCACGCCGTCCGACACGTTCGACGGCAACACTCTTGGCTTGTTATGGTCGGGTTGGCGGCGTCTGGGCAGTTCAGATGCCGTTGTTTCCGGCGGAAAGTTGTCGCTGCAGTCCAAGGGCAGCGGCATTGCCGATGGCCGTGTGCTCGTGACCACTCCCACCGATGCCCGCTATGATGTGCGTGTCGATGCCTTGGCCGATGGCGGGAGCGGTGCCGGCCTGACTCTGTTTTACAACGAGAAGGCTTTCATAGGCATAGTGGCAACGGCCGACAGCATAGCCTACTGGACATCGTCAGACGTGCGCCATGCCGTGCCCAACGGCTTTGGGCGTGCCATGACACTGCGCATTGTAAACGACAGCAACCGGTGCTCGCTGCAGGCCAGCCCCGATGGCAAGTCGTGGCGCGTGCTCGCCGACGGCATCGATGTGTCGGCCATGAACCACAACGAGCTTCGCGGCTTCCTTGCCCTGCGCGTAGGGCTTGTGGCTACGGGGCAGGGTGCGGCGCGCTTCGATAATTTCAGTTATGCCAAGCTGGGGCGCTGACACCGGCGCCATGGCCTTGCCGGTGTTAGTATGGCGTATTTTTGCTTGACTGTGCCCATGTCTTTGCCGGGTGCCTGTGGCCCTGGCTGCCTCTCAAGGTACTTCAGATGCTTTCTTATAGGTGAACCCGAGGCGGTTCAGAAGGTCTACAACCCCTTGGGGCGTGTACTCCACACCGAACGTGGACTTTATTCTGGCCGCCACGCTCCTGGCATCCGTGTAGATGTGCCCATGCAGTTCCTTGCGCAAGGCAGCCAACTGGATGCTGTCAATAAGCCCCCAATAGCTTTTGTGGCGGTTCTCCAAAAGTTCATCGACACCGCCGTGAAAATAGGCGGAACGGTAACGGTATGCTGTGGAAACGTCTTTTCCAAGACATTAGGCTACGTAAGAGGGGAATTGCCCATGCCCAACATCAGGATGCAAGCCACACGGGCATAGTCGGAACTACAGGCCAAATTCCGTTTAAGTTTACGCACAACCTCCATTTATGATGTTGACAATTGGATTCACATAAGTAGGTGTTCAATATTAATTGCCATCAAATTGTGCACTCTTTTGGGCCGCATACCAAAGTCCGAAAGGGCACACAAGATGGTGGCAAAGATATAGAGTACACCTGCAAGGGCAATTGTATCGGTTAATTTTTGACAGCTACTTACTGCAAAGATGGTACTTATGGGCGAATTATTCGCATTTCATTCGCATATTATTTGCTTTTGACAATAATTTTCTTGGCTGTTTATTGTAGGCGTTATATCTTTGTTGCTGTAAAAACTCGCCGGCGTGATTTCAAGTCCGCCCATGTTGGGCAGGCGTTAAATTCCGTCAGGGCGCTGCACATAAAGCACTGTAGATTCCTCTGTTGGTAAAGCCATGGTTTATTAAGAGGTCGCCATGCCCCTTGCGCACAACATGGCAGCATAGCCTGATAGCTCGAGTAGGGCACAACATTGTATTACTTAAAAAAAGAAAAGTAATAGCATGAAGAAAATCATTATGCTTGCTGCTTTCGTAGCAATGACTACTGCAGCAATGGCTTGGGGAACTCAGGTGCCTGGAAATGGACAAACCTTGGAGCAGACATACTATGGAACAAAGGCCAGCAATAGCCCCGAGAATCCATGCAAGGGTGCTACAACACGTGTTTGTGGCAAGGTCGTAGTAACCAACAACAACGGGATGATATCCCAGATCACCTGTAGGCCCAACTGTTGGGTTATCTATTACGATGAGAAGCCTATGAGTGAGTGGATAAAAGAGCACGTCAACGAGGGTAACGCTGGCGTAGCAGCGGGTTCGTTGAAACCTTTTGTGTGGGAGGATTCTGACACAGACAACAACAGTGACGTTTTTGATGGTAATGGTGGCGACAACTGATGTTGACAATGCCATGAATGTATGATAGGGTGGAGGCGGCCGGATATTGTCCGAGCAGCCTCCCCGCTTTAAATCATAAACATTTTGTTATGAAGAAACTTACATTAATCTTATTCGCTTTGCTTGCGGCCGTCACGGAGTCACGCGCCGTTGGTGACTCTCTGCTGAGGGTTAACATGGCTATGGACCTGCAGATACGGCAGAAGCCGGGCAGCGAGAAGCTGTTGGCAGAATACCTGAACAGCCTGCCTGCAGTTCTCGACACGGTTTACGCCATAATATATGAGCCGGCTCAATGCCCGCGCTGCGAGGCGAGCATTCATGTTGATTACGCTGCGTTGAAGCGCGTGCGCCCCGATGCGCTGATGGTGCTCATCACGTCGTATCCTGACTCCGCGAGTGCGGCGGCCTACAACCGCAAGAAAGGTTACATTGCCGATGGATATTTTTATGACACGGAGGGGGCGTATCGCAGCATCTTCAGTTTCAACTCAGGGAGCATGATAGGCACTTACATACTTAAGATGTGCCGTTCTACAGGGCAGCTGTTGTTTGGCGCAGAGTCTTTCTATATTGGCAGCAATGCATTCATGCGCGAGCTTACGGCGTGGAGCGGGCCTATGCCTGCTCATGACTTTGGGGTGGAAGGCGTAGGTGTTGACGAGGCAGCAAGCCAGCCGGTAAAGCCAGGATGCGCCCCGATAAGCGGCAGATATGAAGACCATACGTTGTCTACCGGCGGCGAGCCTCTGTCGGAAGTATATGATGTGCCAAAGTATGACGGCAACTATTTTTATTACAACGACAAGCTGGCCAACGGCATAATGCTGTTTCGCGATGGCGGAGACAGCCTTCGTTTCGTCTCGAAGATAGAAGCAGACAGTACCGAGAAAGACCGCTTCATAGAACTCGACGAGCCGTTGAGGTCGATGCGGGGCGACGTGTACTACATTCCCTGTGCAGCCTCCATGATCTACGGTGGCCGCATGGGCGTTTCTTACTCACTGCCCCACCTCATGTTGGACACCATCGCCAAGAACGGCGGCATAGCATATTTCAATAAAGCGGTGGTTCTTGTCCGCGATGTCAGTACGGGCGAGCCTCTGCCGATGTTCGTGCCCGACTTTGACATGGCTGACACCTTGTTCTTTTATAAGCACTTCACGTTTACCACTTTCAAAGGTGAGGCAGTGTTTGCCTGCCAGAAACTGACATGGCCGATGGATTATGAGCGTGAGGAATATGAGCACAAGCCGTATCTAAACCCGTTCTGCGACGCCTTCTACAGTTCTGGCAATCCGTGGATAGCCACGTTCAGCCTCAATACAGGCAAGCTGACGGGGCATTTCGGCGAGCTTGAACCGTGTGCAAAGGCCGGCCGTACCGGCTATGAGTTTGTCAGTCCGATAATGTACGGCAACGGGAAAGAGCTGCTCTATTCAGACGGATATTCCGGCACGGTGCATATCACGGACAATCTGCACGGCGGAACAGACAAGGCATATTCGGCCTTTGCGGTTGATACGGCGGCGTTCCCCCGGCCTGACACCGCAATGTTTTACACCGAAGGGTATGCCAATGCTTATAGCCGTTATTACTACCGGCGCATCATTTCGGCCCGGATGGACGATGAGAGGGTGTATTGCATAGTAAAGTATATGCCAAACGGCCTTTACGTCCCGTCAGTTGAGAGCAATGATTTTACCTTCGTTGCCATCGACCGCCGCAGCGGCCGGGCCGCCGAAAGCCTGTTGCCGTACATCGGCGGATGTCACACCTTGGGTTTCGGGTTGCACTCGTCGGCTGGCCGTACGGTTCCCTTCGGCCTCTATCATCGTGATGACGGCGGCTATGTGGTTCGCGAATGGACGTGTGAAGAGTAGCGATTGGGGTTGATGGCGTTTGGCCTGTCTGCCATGTCGGGTTTCCGGCTACCGCCGGTACAGCATCATGTCCGGCCAGCCGGCGTTTTTCTGCGGATGCAAGGGCGACGAAGCCAACGGGAAGCCCTACCTGCTCATGGGCGCCGTCTCTGGCTGTACCGGCTGTATCCGTGAGGAGAACTCGCTGCGCGGACTGGCCTTGATGCTCTTTGATGAAGGCGACTACGAGCGTGCTTACAGGCATCTCAATGCGTCGATAGGCAATGCCAACAGCTATGGCGCGTGGCTGCTCAACATCCGGGCCTCCACGCTGCAACCCATTATCTTGCCGTGTACAATGTGATGAGGAGGGTCAGCGCAGTCGCGCTCAGGCCATGACGGGCTGCATATAGGTCATTGCCTCTATGCTTGTGGTGGTGTGCGGGTGTTTTCCCGAGATGGGCCGTCAGGCCGCCGTGGATGTGTTTGTGGGGCTTTTCCCGCCATTGCTCGTTGTCCCTAAAGGCCTACCGGGAGTTGCTGCCGAAAGAAGGCCATGCCAAGCATTGTGCAGCTGCCTTGGCACGGCTCTTTTTTCAGCCTTGAGGCGTGGGCGTTGTCGGCGTAGGGCCGTTGCTGTTGGAATCAGGCAGCATGCCTGTTTGGCTTCTGCCCTCATGCACTGTGGCAGCCTGAGGGCGCGCGCCGCCATTAACATTTTAATGTTAAAGGCAACTGCAGGGGTGGATTTTGCCAATGACAAGACATACAATTGGTTGCAAGGCATGGCGTTTTGCCATGTGGAAAGGGCCGTTTTGGCCGCCGAAACGGCCCGTGCCGCAGTGAGATATGTGCCGTTTTGGGGCGTGGAATGGCATAGGCCGTAAACCAAGGCGTGGTATGCTGTTTCTTGGTTGCGTATTTCCATGTATGTGCTGATAGCCTATAGACATTGCAGCCCCGTGGAGGGTGGCATGCCGGAATCACTGTGCGCAATCAACAAAGACAAGCAAACGCCAGGAGACGGGCCCCAGGCACGTTGCCGTCAGCCCGTTTCCTGGCGTTTGTTTTTGCCAATGCCGTAGTGTCAGTTCAACCCTGTCAGGTTGCAATAGCCAAGCGTGAAAGCCGGTGAAAGCTGCAAAGCCGCATCCACTGCCATCCGACGGGCGGTGCTGGTTCAATAGCCCGGGTTCTGCTTCAGCGAGGCATTCACTTCCAGTTCGATTTGCGGCAAGGGCATCAGCAGTTCGTGCTCTTCGCAGCCGGCGGTCTCTTGCGCCAGCCCAATGCGTTTCAGCATGCTCCAGTAGCCCCACGACAGGCAATTGGCCCGCCATGCCTCGGCCAGAGTGTGCGCATCGGCGTTGCTGCCAAGCATGGCTTCCTGCAGCAGCAAGTTGGTTTTTTCAGGCGTATAGTTGGGTATCCTGTCGCCCAATGCCTGGTAAATTTCGGGCGAGTCTTGCTCTGAAACCACTATGCTGAAGTCGGGTTGGCAGCCTGACAGCAATTGGGCGGCCTCTTCCCTGTTGCCCCGGCATAGTGCTATTTCGCCGAGCATGGCCTTTACCGTTTCTTTAGTCACACCGTGTTCCCTGTCGGCCATCATGTCTATGTTTCTCAGCGTGTTGTCCAGTTCGGCGTATAAATCCTGTGGCGACAGTATTTGCATTTGCGTTGCGTCGAAGGTGTTGTCCTTGTCGTAGGTGGTTATGTAAGGCACGTTCCCCCAAAGTTGTGCAATGTTGAGATATACAATGCACCTAATTGCCCTTGCTTCGTCGGCGTAAGCCCTTAGTGTCTGTTCGTCGAGGCCTGTGTTGTCGCTGTTTTCAATGGCTGCGGCCAAGAAGTTTGCCTTGTTGATTACCGTGAACGCGGCAGTCCACGTGTCGTAGACAATGCTGCTGTTTGGCGTGATCGGATTGGCCCTGTTGCCCTGGAAGTCCTTGCCTGTGAGCCTGATTTTTTCCAGTAACAGCTGTTTATATTCATATCCGCCCAGGTCGCGGTAGAGCAAATTGACTATGTTGTCCAAATCCTCCTGTGACATGTTCTCGTTGCCGGGCGAGACCGAAGGCAACGGGTCGATGAGGTTGTCTTCGTATTCTGCCTTCAGCTCATTGATTTTGCTTTCGCTCCCGTCGTATCGGGTGAGCATGAAAACCACGTCGCCATCGGTCAGCGACAAGCTGTTGCCCACTATTCCGGCCACACCTACGAACACCTCGCCCCTGGCGGGCTTTATCGTGACAAGGTTGTCGGCTATGGTGTATTGCAGTGTGGTGGTTTCAGCGGCCCATCCACCGTATGCATAGGTATTGACGGTGGCGGTGCCTGTTCCATCGGCCTTGAACGTAAGGCTCCATATCACATTGTCGTCAGTGTAGTACCAGTGTCCGGCCATTTCGTTTGCCACGCCCCCTTCTGGCGAACCGTCATCATTGTCAGAGCAAGCGGTCAGCCATGCCATGCAGACCAAAAGCATCAGTGCCGCCATCAGTCGTGAAGTAATCGTTTTGTTCATTTTGAATATGATTTGGTTGTTAGTCGATTGTTGTTTTCATTGCCCGTGTTGTGTCTCATCCTGCTTCTCGGCGACGGAAGCAAACACAGCTTCATGCCTGCCACGCATCGTGAGTGCAGCTTGTCTTATGCAAAGATAATGCAAGCGAGCGGCAAGTGAGCTTGCTCACAGTTGCCCGAGTGCAGCTTGTCTTATGCAAAGATACAAAGTTTTTCCTGCTTTGGTTGGCAAGAGGGCAATTTTTGTTTTTCCGTATAAATAATACGGCGCGGGTGGGAGGCAGGCGCATTGATGTTGTATAAATAAAGCCGAAACAAACAGCCTGCGGTTTGATGGCCCTTTGGGGTAAAAATGCAGGCGGGCCCGACGCCCCGGCAAGGCGGCCCCGGCCGGCCGCCCACATCCGCGTCAGGCCCAGCCTGCATGGTGTCCAAGCCCCCTGCATATTGATTTGGGTGGGGGCTGGTCGACGTTATGCCCGGCTTTGCTTTTGCGGGAACGCTTTATCAGGTTCAGGACAAGGAAGAGTACAAGGATGTTAAGTTCATCGCTCTCGATGTTTCCGAATACGACCTTTTCGACTGCTTCTATAAGCATGACGAAACCGGCGCAAGAGCCGGTCTCATCGACGAAAACAACAAGGAACACATCAGCGAGAACGTATACTGCGCAGTTTACAAAGAAGAACTCTGCGGCTATATGGCAGGTTATGCAGCGGTTAAGCTCGGCTATACCCACCTCGGCTTCCTCGGCGGCATGGCAGTTCCCGCTGTTATCCGCTACGGCTACGGTTTCGTTCAGGGCTGCAACGATGCAGGCAAAGAAATGAACGATGAAATCACCGTTGAATATGTTTACGGCAACAAGTTCGCAGGCACTCCCGAAATCACCGCTTATATGGACACCTGGTATCAGGAAAAGGGCGTTCAGGTTGTGTTCGCATGCGGCGGCGGCATCTACACCTCCGCAACCGAAGCTGCAAAGAAGGCAAACGGCAAGGTTATCGGCGTTGACACCGACCAGGCAGTAACCATCAACAAGCTCGGCACCGAAGGCATGACCGTTACCTCCGCAATGAAGGGTCTCGGCGCAACCGTCAAGGCAACCCTCAAAGACGTTATCGAAAACGGCAATTGGGCTAACTACGGCGGCAAGATCGCAACCCTCGGCCTCGTATCCGGCGACGATCCCGAACTTAACTACGTTCAGATCCCCATGGAATCCACCCAGTGGACGGACAACTTCACAAAGGACGACTATAAAGCCCTTGTAAAGAGCATGTTCGACGGCACCGTTAAAGTATCCGATGATACTTCCGCAATGCCCGCACACAGCATCATCGTAAACGAATACGACAACATTATGTAACAATCGGCAGTCATCGCCGTGAACGGAATTCGTTCATCGATTCGGTTCACAAGCGTACGGCAGCATGAAACCCGGCCGGGCAGGCGAAAGCCTGTCCGGTTTTTTATGCTTATTTTGCTCTTTCCCCGTTTCCCTTTCGCATTTTTGTTTGTTTTTCGCATTGAATAAGTGCGCATAGTGTGATATACTTAAAAAAGTCCTGATTAAAATCTTTGCGGGAGGAGAACCTTTTTTATGGAAAACCGAAGCGGCGAAACAAATAATCCTCAAAATTCCGCCGAAAATGCGTTTGATTACGCGGCAGCCGATATAACGAATGAGCTGCCCCGGGGCGATATGCTTCAAGACCCGGCAGGCGAACCGTTTCAATCGACTTTTGAAGAAGAAAAACCGAAAAAGCTTAACTTTTTCAATAAAATCGGGCGCATGAATCCTCAAAAACGCGCCGTGCTTTTGGTGCGCATATTCATCGTAATTGCTTTCTCCATGCTGTTCGCTGTGTACTGTGTCAAAAACCGTGCAAATTTCGAAATCGACAGTCTTGCGGTTTCGGCAGTGTCGCTTGCCGTTTTTACCGCAGTGCTCATTGCGGCTGTCCCGCAGATTATCAAAGTTTTCAGCGGGGACGACACGCAGCTTGCGCCGTCCGGCATCGAAAAGGCAAACGGAAAAACCTTCCTGAAAATCGTTCTTGCCGCATTCATTCTTCGTGCAGCACTGACAATATTCGGAATGATCGTTTTTTACTGTCTTAATCCTAAGTTTCAGGGCAGTTTGCTCAACCTTTGGCAAACTGCGTGGACAAAAGTCAACACGGACGCCCCGCATTACTGCAGCATAGCCGAAAACTGGTATGCTTCAACCGGCGAAGACCGCTTGCTTATCGTGTTTTTTCCGATGCTTCCGCTGCTTATGCGCGGGCTCAACCTGTTGACTCACAACAGCTTTGTTTCCGCGCAAATAATCAACACGCTCGCCTCCTGCTCGGCGGCAGGCGTTCTGTATCTCACGCTTCGCCCTCTGCTCGGTGAAAAAAAGGCACGCCTTGCGCCCTTCATATGGCTGCTGCTGCCCGGTTCGATTTTTCTGAATTCGGGAATGACGGAGCCGCTGTTCATGCTTTTCACCGTGCTTTGCTTCTATGCGCTGCAAAAAAAGAAATACCTTGCGGCGGGCATAGCCGCGGCATGTGCCGGATTCACCCGTTCGCCGGGCGTGCTGCTTGCCGTTCCTCTCGCGATTGAGGGCATCGGGTACTGTGTCCGCAAGGCCCGCAGCGGAAAAAAAATCGGTTCGGCGATTGCGGAAATTGCGCTTTCGCTTGTTATATCGACTTTCGGCACGCTTGCCTATCTTTACATAAACAAGGTCGTTGCGGGCGACTGGTTTATGTTCTCCGTGTACCAAAAATCCAACTGGAGTCAGGGTCTCGGCTTTTTCTTTGATACGGCACGCTACATGTATCAAAGGGCAATCGGTGATTTAAAGGCTGCATTGGGTTCGGGAGCGTTTAACGGAACGAACATCACATCCGTGTTTGTGCTCTTCCTGCCGACGGTCGCACTGATCGTGCTGACTCCGCTGCTGATTCTTCGCCGCGCACGCAAGCTCCCCGCCGCATACACACTGCATTTTCTCGCCTATTTCGCGCTTGCAATGGGCTGCACATGGCTGCTTTCCGCAATGCGCTATCTGAGCGTTGTTCCCGCAATTATCGCTGCAATTGCAATGAGCTGCAAGTCGGAAGAAAGAACCGCTGCAATTTTTACAGTCTCTGCGATTGCATATGCCGGCTATATATTCATGTATATGCGCGTGTTGAGTGTGTTTTAAAAACAGGCTGAAGCACCGATTGCCGCGTTAATTTCACAATTTTCCGCGTTTTTCTTTAATTGTCCTGTCTCGGGACGGTTGAAAAAAAGTCCGAATTGGTATAAAATACGATATGGGCATATCGTTCGCGGAATCCGCCGCACCTGCGATTTGCCCGCAAAATCAACTTTCGGCGGAAAAAACTTTGTTCGGATACATAAAGCCAAACATTCCGGAGCTTCGGGTCCGCGAAAAAGCGCGCTATGATGCATGGTACTGCGGATTATGCCGCCGTCTCGGGGCGCGGTACGGAACGGCAGCCCGTGCGCTGCTGAGCTTTGACTGCACCTTCCTTGCGCTGCTCGCTGCCTCCGTCAGCGGTGAGGATTCGCCTGAAGATTTGCTGCGCTGCCCGTTCAAGCCCTTCGGCAAAAAGCGGGCAATGCTCGGTTCGCCTTCCCTCGATTTTGCAGCCGATGTCTGCGTTATTCTTTCCGAATTCAAGCTTTCGGACGATATTGCGGACGGAAAGCCGCTGCGAATTGCCGCAAAACTCCCCCTGCTTTGCGCATTCAAAAAAGCACGTTTGCGCCGGCCGGAGGTTTATGCAGCGGTGAAAAAACACATGCGGGAGCTTGCCTCCGTTGAAGCACCTTATCGCGGCAGTCGGGCTTTTCCCCGCCGCAAAGCCGCAAAGAACGATTCAGCGGCGGAACTGCGTTCGCCGGATCTTCCCGCCAATATTTTCGGGGAAATGCTGCGCGATGTGCTTGCGTCGGCACCCGTTCCCCAAAAGGAAATCCCCGCGCTGAAGGAAACCGGTTTTTTTATCGGAAGGTTCATTTACCTTTGCGATGCATGGGACGATCGCGAAAGCGACAAAAAGCATTCGCTTTTCAACCCGTTCAATATCTGCGGCTGCACCCGCGATGATGCAGAATTTATTATTAATATCTCGATAAATTCTGCAATTTCGGCATATAATTTGTTGAGCACCGGCCGCGACAGGGCGATTCTCGACAACATTCTGTTCCAAGGGCTTTTTGCCGTTTCCGATGCCGTTTTCGCAAAGGAAAAACAGCCGCTGCCGAACGACGGCATTACGACGGCGGCGCACAAAGCCTGATTTTTTCTGCCTGTATACTTAGAAAGGACGAACCCGTGAACCCATATGAGGTGCTCGGCGTTTCGGAAACCGCCACCGATGAGCAGGTCCGTTCCGCCTACATTAAATTAGTTAAAAAATATCATCCCGATCGCTATCAGGACAGTGACCTGAAGGATCTTGCAAACGACAAGCTGAAGCAGGTCAACGAGGCGTATGACACAATAACAAACATGCGCAAAAACGGCTCCGCTTCCCAAAACACTTATTCCGGCAGCGGATTCGGAGGCTATTCGGGCAGCAGCTCCCGCACTTCCTCCGGCGGTTATTCCGGGAATTACGGCAGTGGTTATTCCGGCAATTTTTCGGCTGAATTCGCGCGTGTGCGGCAATGCATAAACACAAGCTCCCTGTATGAAGCGCAGGCAATACTGGACGGCATACCGCTGCACAATGCGGAATGGCATTATCTTTATGGTATTGTCTGTTTCCGCGGCGGCGACTACTCGTCCGCCCGCAATTATCTTGACAGAGCCGTTTCGATGGAACCCGGCAATGCGGAGTACCGCCGCGCAAGGGATTCCCTGAACGCACGAAGCACGCGGAGCTACCACACCTATGACAACGGCGATACGGGAGCAACCGTGAACACGGCATGCAACTGCTGTTCGACTTTGCTTTGTGCGGATTCCTGCTGCGAATGCATGGGCGGAGATCTGATTTCCTGCTGCTGATTTTCTGCTTTTTCAGCCGCCTTTGGGGCTTTGCAATTGCTTTATAAACATGAAAAAAATTTCTGCAACAACAAAACTGACCCTTTCCGCCATGAGCACCGCGCTCAGCGTTGTGTTTCTTTATGCGGCATCCGTCATTCCGACGGCAAAGCTTGCGCTGTGTTTTTTGACATCGCTCATGCCGTGGATACCCCTCAGGGAACGCGGCGGGTTCGTCTACGCATTGTTGAGCTATGCGGCAACGGGCGCGATATGCTTTTTTCTGATTCCGAACAAGCTGTATTTTGCAGCGTACATCCTGTTTTTCGGCTGTTACGGAATGATTAAGCTCGGCATAGACAGCGTTATCCGCGACAAGCTTGTTGCCTTTGCTGCAAAGCTTATCCTCTGCAACGGCCTTGCTGCACTTGTGATATTCGGCGCAGGCAAGCTGTTCAGTCTTGACATAATCGCTCAGCTGCCGAATTATCCGTTGTACATTATTATTCCTGCGATTGAGATTTTCTTTATCGCATATGAACTTGTTTTCACGCTTTGCGTACGCGTTTTTGATGACAGGCTCCGCAACGTTATCATCACCCGCCGCTGAAGCGTCCGACACCGTTTAAACTTAACCCGCAAAAGGAGAAAAACAATGAAAAAAACCTTCCGCAATGTTATAATTTTTGCACTTGCGCTCTGTTTCGTGTCTGCTGTGCTGAGCCTTTGCGCCTGCAAAAAAACTCCGCAGACGATCGAAACCGACTATTGCGCCTATTCCGAAATTCCTGCCGATTACACACCCGAGCAGGCTGAGGCGGACGGCTGCCTTGTTGTTTACCAAAGCCAAGGAACCATCAAAAATTCAACCGTCATGACCGACTTTGCAAAAACAACAAAAAAGGGCAGCCCTGCACTTCTGCGCGTTGCAACTTACTATGAAAAAGTTGTCACCGGCGGTGAGCCGGAGCTTGTCGTTGTCGATATTGAATACAAGGACGGCATTTATCGCACGCATTACGAACAGGTAAACGAGGACGGCACAAAAGAGGCATTTGACGACAAATATAAATATCTCGTTGCCATTGACCGCGTAAGAGGCACTTCAACGCAGGTTTTCAGCTCCGGTTATATGCTCACAAACGATGAGGATGTTACCTATGCCGACTATGCGTCAAGCTTGTCACGCGATCCCTCCGAATGGATCGATGCCTATATCATCTACCTTCTGACCGCAGTTATGTAAGGTTCAACTGAATTAAAAAATTTTTGAAAGGGGTGAATCGAATGCATTTGCAGGAATCCGGTGAAATGTATCTTGAGACCATTCTTGTGCTTTCCCGCAGGTTGAACAAGGTTCGCAGCGTTGACGTTGCGGAAGAAATGGGCTATTCAAAGCCCAGCGTCAGCCGTGCCGTGGGTATATTGAAGAAAAACGGCTATATCATCACGGATGGTTCCGGGCATCTTTATCTCACGGATGAAGGGCGTTCGGTCGCCGAAAAAACATTCGAACGTCACCGCGTTTTAACAAAAGTATTCACAAAGCTCGGTGTTTCCGCCGGAATCGCCGCAGAGGATGCCTGCAAAATCGAGCATGTTATTTCCGATGAAACCTTTGAGGCAATTAAACGCTTTGTCGCCGAACACAGCGATTGACTTTTCGCTTTCGGCACCGCGCCCGACAAATAACCCTTCCGCCGAACGTTTGACGGAAGGGTTTTGTTTGCATTTGTTCACCTTGTTTCGGCATAATCCTGTTCCGGCAAAAGCCCTTTCGGTTCAAACTGCCGCAACTCCAACCGATAGGAAAACCCTTTTTCCGTCGGCTTATACGGCACGAATCCCACCGACTCAAAGCAGCGTTTCGAACCGATGTTCCACGAATAAATCTCCTGAACAAAAAGCTCCGAAATGCCGTTCCGCTTCGCCCTTGCCGCAAGAAAGCTTACAACAGCCCTGCCTATGCCGCGCCCGCGATACTCTGCCTCGCCGATCACAATCGGCATATCCTGCACGGAAAACGTAACATCCCCAACAGGGCGAAACTCACCGTTTTCCTTTGCTTCAATAAAATACAGCTCACCGTGAACGTTCAAATAATCATACATCCTGTGCAGTTTTTCCGAAGTATACGGTTCACGAACGCCGTCAACAAGGAACACGAGTTCCGGGTCCGAATACCATTCAAGTGCAAAATCGCATTCGCCCGCGTACCTCCGCAGTCTGAGTTCGGGCGTTATATCAAGAATTCGTTCGTCCGCACCGCTTTGCATCATTTTCAATCCCTCCCTTTTGGCTTTCTCTGTTTCATTATACATCCGCCGCCCCGCAAAAGCAAGCAAATCGGGCGAACAGCTTTTGCCGTCCGCCCGAAAAGTTCATGTTTGATTGCCGTTTTTCAGTTTAAGCCCGCTGTCTGCGGTTTAATTCTCATCATGAACAAACGTTCGATCCTTGATATGCATCTCGGCAATGTTGTTTCCGTCGCTGTCAATGCAGCGGAAAACAAGCTTCACAAGCGGTGTTCCCGTTTCGGATGCAATCTCGTCCGCATATCGCTGAAGTGCCTCTGTGATATCGGCCTGACTGTATTTGCTTTCGAACTCCTGACTGTCAACGGCCTTGTTGTATTTGAATTCAAACACAATGTCGCTCTCTTCGGCATGGCATCCGTTCCACTTTGCATCCTCCTCCATAAACATGCTTAATTCCGCATTCAACCGCTCCGCATTCTCGCTGCAATATTTCGCGGCGGCTTTTACCGCATATTCGGCTTCGTCCGTGTCATCGATAATCGTAATCGTTCCGGCGGAGGATTTGTAGTTTTTGTCAATTATGTGGTCATACAGCACATTATCGTCATTATCGACAAATCTGATAATCAGCCTTACGCTGTCGTCCCCAACGGTTTCCGTAAGGTTCTTGAACAGGGTATTGTTGTACAGATCATCGGTGCGAGCGTATTCCTCCCAAACCTCCTGCGTCCACTTGGAAGCCACGGACGGATCGAACGACATAACATGAACAAGGTCGCGCCCCTCCGCTTTGTAGCATTCAATTGTTGTTTCATCATATTCCAAGCCCGTCGGCAATGCTTCAATGCTTTCGGAGAGGTCCTTATTCATAAGCTCGGCGTATTCGCTTACCTTTTTTGCAATCGGGTCTTCGTTTTTTTCGGCAGAGTCCTTGCAGGCGCAGATTGAAACCGCAAGGAGCAAAATCAAAATCGCTGAAATAATCCTTTTCATGTTTTTCATGTTTGTTATCATCGCTTTCGCAGTGTCGAAAGCTTCCTTTCTTTCTTTTTTGCAGAGGGTTATTTTGTAAATTGTTTCGCTGAATCTTTCAAAATAAATCGGCACGGAAGCAAACTCTTTTTTATTTGCGCCTGCCTCCGTGCCGAAAGTTCAACCGGGTTAATTATCGCATTTTGCTGTAACGTATCAGCCGTTATCGCCGGGAACAATAACGGGAATGTCCTCTCCGACGGAGTCATCGGATTCGGCATTCATGAATTCCTCATAAGAAACAGCGACAAGCTCCGTTTCTTCGGAATCGCCCTCTTCAAGGAAATATGCCTCAGTGACAATGACACTTGTTGCGGTTGAAATCAATTCAAGAAATTCATCGTCAAAGCAGTCAAGGAAATCGGAACCGCCGGATTCCTGAATGCGCATGATGCCGAGTTCGCGGGCGGAAATGTTCGGATCGTCAACAGGGGTGAAGGTAATTTCTCGGCACACAGCGTACGGATTATAATCCGGATCTGAAGCATCGAGAGCCACGGGCTGAAGTTCGAAGTCCGGCTCTTGGCCGGGTTCTGCGGCGGCGTTCGACTTTGTGCCGAATCCTACACACAGCAGCATTGCTGCCATCATAACGAAACATATGATTCTCTTCATGTTACACTCCTTGTTCTGAATAGTTTTGCGGTACCACATTTAGTATTATACAGCAAATATTGGTATCTGTCAAGTACCATATCATATCCAATTATAATATATTTTAGATTTTTCTTCCAAAGCAAAAATAAAAGAATCTGACATACAGCTTTCACCGCCTGCCCGATTCTTCTTTTGCCCGATGTTTTATTCAATCGAACATGCCCGTGTCGGTTTATTACCCTAATCCGAAAAATCGACAATCATATTCGAATTATTTGCACCAATCGGAATTGATTGAACCCGTTGGCCTTCGCTGTCCAAAAACATCAGGACAACGCCTGTATATGTGATTTCCGATGCATCGGCAATCTCCTGAGCGATCGGCCGAAACTCGGCAATGATGTTTTCCGTATCCGGAGCAAACCTCTGCTGAAATTCAAGATCGGATATTTTCTCGTCAAATCTGAACTCGATCACAAGAGCCGAATCGTCAACATAGCAGGCGGAGCATTGGGCGCCGCTGAAATAGTTTTTGTATTTTTCAATGATTTTTTCGCCGTTTTCCCTGCAATACTTATCGAGATGCGATTTCAGCACCTCTTGTTCGCTCGGGAACTGTTTTTCACAGCCGAAAGCAAAAACCGCAGCAAGAACCATCAAAACCGCCGCCGCAATGCAAAGCAGCCTCTTTTTCATCATAAACCTCCCAATATCAACATATTTGTGTTGTCACATTTGATATTATACCGAAAACATTTACATCCGTCAAGCCTTGCCGAACGTAAATTTTTCATTAATTTACCGTTTCGGAAAAAAGCTGCAAATTTGCACTTGTTTGTGAATATAAAAAAGGGTATAATGCAGACTGAGCGATGCGCAGTGCGCAGCCGCAAAAACAAAAAACAAAGGAGCATCTATGGGTCTTTTGGAAATCGCACGCGATTTTGCCGTCGCGAACTGGGACAACGCCATTATGTGGGTTATCGGCGGAATCCTTATTTATCTTGCAATCAAAAAGGATATGGAACCCACTCTTCTTTTGCCGATGGGCTTCGGCGCGATCATCGTGAACCTGCCGGGTTCCGCAATTGCGGCGGACGGCGGAATCATCCGCATTCTTTACGACTGCGGCATTGCAAACGAATTTTTCCCGCTGGTGCTTTTCATCGGCATCGGTGCAATGATCGACTTCGGCCCCGTGCTGACCAACCCGAAACTTATGCTTTTCGGTGCGGCGGCGCAGTTCGGCATATTTTTCACGCTCTGCATGGCAACCCTCTGCGGGTTCGGGCCGATGGAATCCGCTTCCATTGCGATAATCGGCGCGGCGGACGGCCCGACAAGCATTGTTGTTGCAAACCACCTCGGCATCAGCGCAAACAACCCGGGGCTTTTCAGTGCGATCGTTGTTGCGGCATATTCCTATATGGCCCTTGTTCCGATTATACAGCGACCCGTAATAAAACTTATCACAACCAAGCACGAGCGGCTTATCCGCATGGAATACGAACAGCGGGATGTTTCAAAGCTGACCCGAATTCTGTTCCCGATCGTTATCACATTTGTGGTCGGCATCGTTGCGCCGGGCGGTCTGCCGCTCATTGCCTGCCTGATGTTCGGAAATCTGCTTCGCGAATGCGGCGTTCTGAATGCACTTTCCGAAACGGCACAGAAGGTGCTTGCGAACCTTATCACTCTCTTCCTCGGGCTTTCCATTGCAGCCACGATGAGCGCGGACAAATTCCTGCGTCCGCAGACGCTGCTTGTTCTGGGGCTTGGCCTTGTTGCATTCGTGTTTGACACGGTCGGCGGCGTTTTCTTTGCAAAATTCATCAATCTGTTTGCAAAGAAAAAGATAAATCCAATGATCGGTGCGGCGGGCATTTCCGCTTTTCCGATGTCTGCAAGGGTCGTTCACAAGCTTGGGCAGGAAGAGGATAATCAGAATTTCCTGCTTATGCACGCTGTCGGCGCAAATGTTTCCGGTCAGATTGCGTCCGTCATTGCCGGCGGCTTGATTCTCAGCATCTTCGGTTCCATGCTCGGTTGACGGAAAGGAGCGAATATTATGACGTTATTCAGCACAAATTCACCCGTTATGAACGGATTCTTTGATTTCAGCAAGGATGGTTTCGGCTTTATCGATTCGCTTAAGGTCATGCTGCTCGGGCTTATCATCATCTTTGTTGTTACGAGCGTTTTGATTCTTTGTGTTGCCGCACTCAACAAAATGAGCGCAAGGGGCAAGCGTTCCGCAGACAAAAGGAACGCGGGAAAGAATAAGTAAAATATATTTCCTGTTATTCTTGCAGCATACATCAATTCAATCGGAATAATCTTCCCTTGTTCATGCGAAAAACTCCGCCGTTTATGCGGAGTTTTCATTTTGTTTTTATAATTGCTTTAATAATCTCGGTTTTAATTCGGTGCGGTTTCGCGGCAGATTCAGCCCGGTGCCGCCCCAATTTCGGCGGATTTAACCGAAACCTCTGCAAGCCTGCCAATCCGCGCTCCGTTATGCAAACTCGAAAACGAGGCAGCCGCGCCGCCCCGTTTTCGAAAGGAGTCATCTGATTATGCAAAAAAAGCACGGAACCCCGCCTCTTTTATCAGCCTTTTGCTTCATCACCGTTTTCGGAGGAGCTCCGGGCCGCACTCGAACCGTGCGACCCGAAAAAACCTCCGTTTTGGGGTTGAATAATGTCGATTTCGGTGATACAATCAATATAGGGTATAACGTAACGTTACAGTCAAGCCCTTTCAAAAAATTTTTTGGACGCGCAATGTTTTCATGCCGAAAACATTCAGCCGCGGAAGGAGCCGCCGTGACAACAAAGGAATTTGCAAAGCTCTGCGGAGTTGAAAAGCGGACGCTGTTCTTTTATGATGAAATCGATTTGCTCAAGCCTGCGCGCATACTGCCCAACGGCTACCGTGAATACGATTTTTCGCAATTGCCGCGCATGGAATCCATCCGCCTGCTGCAATCGGCGGGGCTGAACCTTCGTGAAATCAAATCCATGCTGCTCTGCGAAAGCGGACATAATATCGACATTGTAAACGACTGCCGTCAGCGCGTCATGCAGCAAATGGCGGATATGCAGGCGGGACTCTGCTATATTGAGCGGAGAGTTGCCCTGCGCAAAAGTTATCTTGAGCACGCGCCCGGCGAGATTTTTACGGAAAACACGCCCGCACTGCCAATCTCCGCAATAAACGCCGATAATGCCGGCAGCAATCATTCCCTCGGCATAAGTTACTTCTCCCTCGGTCATTATCTCGGGGTTGAAGAGGATGCCGAAGCCCTTCATCCGCGCCGTTTTTTTAAGCATTGCCGTTCGGAAACCGCCAATGAGTTCCTTCCCGCCGGGCAATATGCCTGCATGTTCCTGCACGAGGCGGACAATGAGCAGATTTTTTATATCTCGCCGTGGGTAAAACGCTTTGTTGAGCTTGCAGAAGCAAAGGGTCTTTCCGTTGAACGCACGGTCTATGTTGAAGATTTGCCCGCGTGGCTGATTGACGAGCCCCGCAGCATGATTTTGCGTTTTGCGGCGCGTATTACGTCTTAGTCTGCAAAATATATCTTTGCGTGTAATATTTAATTTAAAGTATTTTATAAGATGAGGTTATGATCATGAAATCCGAATTCAAAAAGATTGCAATTATCTGTGCGAGCGAGCGTGAGCTTGCTCCGTTTCTTCCGTTGATTGAAAACCCGACAATTTCCGAACGGGCAATGCTGCGCATTCACGAGGGCAGGCTGAACGGGTTTGAAGTCGCGGCGGTTTATTGCGGCGTTTGCAAAGTTAATGCCGCCGCAGCCGCACAAATTATGATAGACTGTTACGGTGCGGACACCGTCATCAGTGCGGGAGCCTCCGGCGGAATGGCGGAAGAGCTTCAATTGTTCGACACCGTTGTTGCAGTCGAAGCCTGCTATCACGATGTTCACGAACGAATTTTGACCGATTATCACCCGTTTATGAAAACACAGTTCTTCCCCGCCTCATCGGAGCTTGTTTCGGCAGCTAAAGCCGCAGCAAAACCCCTTGCCGAACGCGGACAGCGGATATTTTTCGGGCGTACCGCAACAGGTGAAGCGTTCATTGCCGACGAGGGACGCGCGGATATTAATTCCCGCCTTGCACCGCTTGCGGTTGATATGGAATCCGCTGCGATCGCTCATGTCTGCTATTTGAACGGCGTTCGCTTCATCGCGGTGCGCTGCATCACGGACACCGCAAAACACAGCGGAGTCGGCACATTTGAAGAAAACTGTTCCCGTGCTTCCGAAATTGCAAAGGATTTTGTTTGCGCAATGCTTAATGAGCTGTAATCAAAAGCTTTAGACCGCACCGGATTCGGAAAAGAGCCTGCTTTTTCGGCAGGCTCTTTAGTCTATGGTGTAGGAGGCATGAAGAAATATATTTTAAAATCAGTTTTTCTCTCTGACTGAGCCGGTGTTCGTTGTGTTCGGCTCGGAACTCGGCTCATCGCTCACCGTCGGTGTGTTCAGAGCCGAACCGTCACGGCGGGATCCGTCATTCATTCCGCCGGGAAATTGATTTTCGATGCTTTCGATCGTCCCCGGCTGCAAAGTGTACTTTCCGTCGGCAATAACGGTGATAATTCCTGAAACCGTCTTTTCTTCTGTTGATTTTGAGTCGCAGCCCGCAAAGCAAAGCATTGAAACCGCCGCAATCACCGCCGTGAAAATGCACAGCACCCGCCGTCCGTGTTTTTTGTGTTCCTTTACCATTCGGTTCATCCTTTCCGTTTCCGTTATTCCTGCGGGAAAGCCCGTTTCGATGCAAAAGCCGCTCTTCTCCGTCCCTGCTAATATTATATTGGTTATTTACAGCATTCGCAAGGCTTAATTTTGTCTATTTCCGCACGAATTGAATTTATCTTGCGGCATTGCCTCATTCTATATGGAAACAGCCTTGATTTTGCTGTATAATGTTTCAAATAAGGCACAATTCCGCCGCGCAGACGGATGCAGCCGCATTGTGCCGTCGGGATGCACCGCCTCCCGCAAAAGCTGAATGCAAAGGTGAAAGTGAAAATGAAGAAACTTTTGATATACATGAAAAAGTTCCGAAAGGAATGCATTCTGGCTCCGCTTTTCAAACTTTTGGAAGCAACATTTGAGCTTTTTGTGCCGCTCATCGTTGCTGCAATTATTGACAACGGCATTGACGGCAAAAGCAAAAGCTTCATTATTAATATGGGGCTTTTGCTTCCGGCACTTGCGGCGGTCGGCCTGCTCTGTTCCGTAACGGCACAATTTTTCGCGGCAAAGGCTGCAATCGGCTTCTGCACCGACCTTCGCGCCGCTCTGCTGAAAAAAATCCAAAGTTTTTCCTACACTGTGCTTGATACTCTCGGCGTTTCCGGACTGATAACGCGCATGACAAGCGATATCAACCAGATTCAAACGGGCGTCAACCTTTCTCTGCGCCTGCTTCTGCGCTCCCCGTTTGTTGTTTTCGGTGCAATGATAATGGCGTTCACAATCGACACACGCTGCGCACTCATTTTTGCGGGCGTTATAGTGCTGCTTTGCGCCGTTGTTTTTTCGATCATGCTGGCATCCATCCCGAAATACCGAAAAGTTCAGGCGGAGTTGGACAGCGTGACCGGCACCGTGCGCGAAAACCTTGTGGGCGTTCGTGTTCTGCGTGCCTTTTGCCGCGAGGAAGAGCAGCTTCGAACATTTGACAGTCGAAGCGGAAAGCTTCTCGGTCTTCAAATCAACGCGGGCAAACTCTCCGCGCTGATGAACCCGCTCACACTGATAATTATTAATGCCGCTGTTATAATTCTTTTGCAAAGCGGTGCAATTCGAGTTAATTCCGGCTCTCTGACTCAGGGGCAGGTCGTTGCGCTGTATAATCTTATGGCGCAAATTCTTGTTGAACTGATAAAAATGGCCAATTTGTTCATAACCATCACAAAATCCCTCGCCTGTGCTGACAGAGTTGCGGCAGTCATGCAGCTTGACAGCGGCGCGCACGGCGGCAATAAGCTGCCTGCGAACGGTTCGCCCTGCGGAAGTGTGGAATTTAAAAACGTATCGTTCGAATACAAAAACGCCGGAGCGGAAGCTCTGTTCGACATAAGCTTTTTTGCAAAGCCCGGGCAGACCGTGGGCATTATCGGCGGCACCGGCAGCGGAAAAAGCACGCTTGTGAACCTTGTTCCGAATTTTTACAGCGCAACAAAGGGGCAGGTGCTTATTGACGGCGTGAATGCGGATGAATACGACCGCGCCGCACTGCTCTCCGCAGTTTCCGTTGTTCCTCAAAAAGCAGTGCTTTTCGAGGGCACGATTCGCAGCAACCTTTTAATGGGCAACCCGAATGCCTCCGAAGCGGAGCTTTTTTCGGCACTTGAAACCGCTCAGGCGGCGGAAATCGTCCGCACAAAACCGAACGGCATTGATGAACCCGTTTTGCGCGGCGGCAGCAATTTTTCCGGCGGGCAAAAACAAAGGCTGTCCATTGCGCGCGCCCTTGTTCACGGCGGAAGAATTTTGATTCTTGACGACAGTGCATCCGCTCTGGACTTTGCAACGGATGCAAAACTCCGCGCCGCAATTCGAAAGCTTTCCCCCGCGCCGACGACCTTCATAGTGTCACAACGCGCGGCCTCGGTCATGTTTGCGGATTTCATAATCGTTCTGGATGAAGGGCGCGCCGTCGGACAGGGCACGCATGAAGAGCTTTTGCGCAATTGCGCTGTTTACCGCGAGATTTATGCCTCTCAGTTCCCGGACGAAGCGGCAAAGCTTAGCATTCCGAACAACACACCCGAAGGAGATGCGGCAAAATGAGCAGAAACGGTTTAAACAAAAAAGGAAAATCTGCGCACTCAGAGGAATTACGTTTTACACTCGATTCAGCGGGACGCGGCACCGCTGCGGAGCTTTTGCGCCGGCTGAAACCTTATCGTTTTAAATTCGCGCTTTCACTCGGGCTTTCGCTCGTGTATGTGTTTTTAACGCTTCTGATCCCCGTTCTCGCCGGAAAAATTATTGACTGCATCATCGGCGCGGGAAGGGTTGACTTTGCCGAGATCTCACCGTTTTTGCTGAAACTCGGTGCAGCTGCGGCGGGAGCTGCACTTTCTCAATGGCTTTTGAGCCTTTGCAACAACAGCATAACTTACGGCTGCGTTCGCAATATCCGTGCAGAAGCATTCCGCCGCATTCAAAAACTGCCCCTCGCCTATTTCGATTCGCACCCGGCGGGCGAAACCGTGAGCCGTATGCTCAGCGATGCCGATCAGCTTGCGGACGGGCTTTTGATGGGCTTTTCCCAATTGTTCACGGGGATTATGACCATTATCGGCACACTCGTGTTCATGCTCACCGTCAACCCGCTGATAACCCTTGTTGTTGTTGCCGTAACGCCGCTTTCGCTTGCGGTCGCAAGCTTTATTTCCAAGCGAACCTACTCCATGTTCCGCAAACAAAGCGAAACCCGCGGGGAGCAAACTGCGCTGATCGATGAATTTATCGGCGAACAAAAGCTCATCCGTGCATTTTCATACGAAGCCCGCGCAGAAGAACGCTTTAATGCAGTTAACGAGAAGCTGCAAAAGTTTTCCCTCCGCGCCGTATTCTTTTCCTCTCTCACAAATCCGTGTACGCGCTTTGTGAACGCCGTTATCTATGCAGGGGTTGCCGTTTCCGGCGCATTCTCCGTGCTTGCGGGCGGGCTGACCGTCGGCGGACTTTCCGCTTTTTTAAGCTATGCCAACCAATACACAAAGCCGTTCAACGAAATTTCCGGAGTCATTACGGAATTGCAGGGCGCGTTTGCCTGTGCGGCGCGGCTGTTTGAGCTTATCAACACCCCTGCGGAAGTCGATGCCGCCGCTGCGCCGAACCCTGCTCAACGCAATGAAAAGGCTGAAAGCACCGGCAATGTCAGCTTCCGCAATGTTTGTTTTTCCTACACGCCCGACACGGAGCTGATCCGCGATTTTTCGCTTGAGGTAAAAAGCGGAATGCGCGTTGCAATCGTCGGCCCGACGGGCTGCGGCAAAACCACGCTTATTAACCTGCTTATGCGTTTTTATGACGTGAATTCGGGCGAAATTATCATTGACGGCGTTGAAACCCGTTCCATGCCCCGCCATGAGCTGCGCAAAAAATTCGGCATGGTTCTTCAGGAAACATGGCTTCAGGCGGGAACCGTTCGGCAAAACATTGCAATGGGCAGGCCGCAGGCAGCGGAAAACGAAATCATCGCCGCCGCAAAGGCCTGTCACGCGCACGGGTTCATAATGCGTCTTCCGAAAGGTTACGACACCGTACTTGACGAAGCGGGCGGCAGCCTTTCCCAAGGGCAAAAGCAGCTCCTCTGCATTGCGCGCGTTATGCTTTTGAATCCCCCGATGCTGATTCTTGACGAGGCTACCTCTTCCATTGATACGCGCACGGAGCTTCTCGTTCAGGATGCTTTTGCAAAGCTTATGCACGGCCGAACAAGCTTTATCGTTGCGCACAGGCTTTCAACCGTTCGCGAAGCGGATATTATCCTTGTTATGCGCAGCGGGCGCATAGTTGAGAGCGGAACACATGATGAATTGCTCCGCGCCGACGGGTTTTATAAAAAACTTTACGAAAGCCAATTCGCCCATTAAACCCGATGTTTCACCTTTAATGTTTCCGTATTTCGCCGCAGGCAGAATCATGTTTGCGGTGATTTTTCTTTTTGGCGTTTTAATATCCGTTGAAATATCTCTGTTGTGCAGTTGATATATTTTATTAATGCCTTGTTTTTTGTTGTCAAGTATCGGATATATGTGTTATACTGGGAAGGAGCAAGGACAGCGCATTTGATTTTCTCCGCGTAATTTCGTGTTTACCGCCGAACAATCTTTCGGTTGTCCGCTCACGGCATTGTTTTTCCCCCGCTCGACGATTTCATGACAGGAGGTTAAATCTTATGAAATCAAAACGCAAATTTCTCATTCCAGCCCTTGCCGTTGTGCTTACGGCGGCATTGGCAGTCGGCGTGTTTTTCTTTTACAAGGCCTTTAAAAAGCGCATAGACCCGGAAGACCAAATGATTCACAGCACGCAGGAGCGCATTGAATATGCGCAGTCATGTTACAAAGAATTCAGCAAAAACCCGAACAAGACCTATACCGTTCTTGTCTCGCTCGACAGTGTTACAACGGAGGAGTTTACGCAGCTCTTTGCCGACTGCGGCGGCTTCACCCAGGTATACGACTGTATAACCGAAGGCGTTGACGACCCGATGTACGGCGGTTATCTCGACTGTGAAGGCAAAACGGCGGCGCAGCTTGCCGCCGAGTGTTATGCGGACACTTACGACAGCATCTGTTCCGAGTTGGACAGTTATGATCAGCAGGCTGCGGAAATTCGGGAGTCTTATATGTATGATGAGACTGTCGAGCCTTTTGCTACGCAGCCCCCTGTTGACACATTCGGCAAGGATATAGACACATCCGATATTAAAGTCCCCGGAAGCTCCTACAGCACCGATGACACAGACTTCCAGCTGGCAGAAGACTTGGCTGACTTGCAGGAATTCCATGATAACTTTGTCATGCTGAAACAAGCAATGGAGCGAGGCAGGTATCGCATATACGGAGTTAAACTGACGCTGACAGGTGCGCAGGCTCAGGCACTGCTTCAATCGAACAAAGTCCGTTTGGTCGAGAAGCTGACGATTTTTCCTGAAAGCAGCCTCTCTCCGTTGGATCCCTCCGAGGAGAATTGGGATTAAGAATATGACTTTTCATACTTTTGCGGCAATCTATTGTTTATTGTCGTTCGCACGCAATTGCACTTCATCTATAGTGCGGCAGTCTGTTTGCGTCTAATGTGAAACCAAAGTGTCCGAATCGCCGCAGGCAGAATCATGTCTGCGGCGATTTTTTGAAGCACTTCTTCAATCGGCCTTTGCCGGCAAAACAACGGTTCCTTTGCATTCATAAAGAATCGGAATAATCAAAGCGGCTCATCCCGTTTGCATTTTGCAATGTGTCGGGGCGAGCCGCTTTTTATGGTTTTTTTCGGATTTTGCCGCTAAGGCTTATTTTGCCTGTTTTGCCCTGCGAACCGCAAGAATTCTCTGCATTTCGTTATAAACGATCATATAGCCCTCGTCAACGCCCATGCCGGGTTTTGCAAGGATCTGAACGGGCTGGGTTGCCATTGCGCACTGGGTGCAAACCTGTGCGGAACGGTCGGTTTCGTTGCAGGTGCCGCCCTGGTATGCGCCGATGCCCTTTTCTTTGCAGTAAAGAACAGCTTCGATCGTGTTGTTGATGCCGCCGAGATCGGGAGTTTTTATCTGAACCATGTGACCCGCTTTGTTGTCGGCAAAGTACTTGATGTCCTCAAGAGTGTTGCACCATTCGTCCGCAACGATCTCAACGTTGATTCCGCGGTCGTCAAGTTCCTTGGTGATTGCTGCAAGCGCGCGCATCTGCTTTTCGCGGTCTTCAACATCCATGGGGCCTTCAATGCGGAGGTGGAAGGGCTTTGCGGCTTCTTCAAGGCGCGCCATGTAATCGGCCATTGCCTTGTAGTTATCGTTGCCGAATGCGGCACCGATTGTGCCGTATACGTCAATGTGGAAAATCGGGTTGTAATTTTCATCCGTGCGGAGCTGAAGCACGCGGTCACGCAGCCATGCAACATACTGTTCGAGCAGTTCGCCGTGTTCGCCGAGCTTGGTCTTAACGTTGTTGATAAGCGCATGGGGCAGAATCTGTGCGCCCTTGATAATCATTTTATCCGCATTGGTGTAGCGATCGTCACCGGACTGGGTGAAAATATCAATGGGCTTGTCGGAAATGGTGCAGCCGTATTCGTCCGCAACAACTTCGCACATCATTCTGCCGGTGGACCTTGCAACAGCGTCAAGAATCGCCTGAGTCATGCCGTAGCGAATTGCGGTGTGCAGACGTTTGCCGTCAACATGGATGGATTCGACCATTTCGGAAAGTGCGCGGAAATTGTCCGCCTCTTTGCCGACGAGTTCGGGCTTGATATAGTTTTCGATAACGGGAATGAAGTCCTTTGCAAGGAAGAGGGGATCGCGTCCGCCGCAGCCGCTGTACTGAACGGCAGCGCAGTCGCCGTATGCAATCTGGCCGTCCTCAAGAACGAGCATCACGGAGATGGACTCACCGGGCTGACGAACGGAGGTAAAGCCGGGGGTTTTGGGTTCGCCGACGTATGCGGCGCCGTCGCTTTTTGCGCCCGCTTTAATGGCGCGCTGATCGTCAAAATAGAAGCCTGTTCTGCCTGCGGAGCAGATAACATCGATAATTTTCATAAAAGTATCCTTTCAGTTCTTCAAAATTTTATTTCAAAAATGAAATTTAAGTATTCGGGCGGCACGAAAGCATTCCGCGCCGCCGTGCATTTTCAGCCGAAGCCGATTTGCGTCCGTTTATCTGCGGAGAGCCTGCGGCCTTCCGACAAGACGGCCCTTGCTGATCGCGTAAACATCATCAATGACCATTTGGAAGGTTGCATTGCGCTTTTCGGCCTTTGCGCGCTCTTCGATCTTTGCGCGGTGGAACGCCTTGATATCATCGGTGAAGGGCAGCGCACCCATGTCGAGAATGCGGATCGCGCCGTCGTTATCGCGTGCGGGAAGCATTTTGCCCGCATTGTAGCGGGAAGGCGCAAACGGAATATCAAGAACGCCCGCAAGCACAGCGCGAACGGAACCTACCGCGAGGTCGCCCTCGCCCAGTTCGAAGCACTTATCGACAATGCAGCGCGTCTCTCTGCGGATAATATCTTTTTCTTCCTCAAGGTTGGCTGCGGTGCAAACCTGGTCGGAAAGCATGCTGATGACCTGCTTTGTGCAGCGCAGACCCTGTGCGTTTGCTTCCATTGTGGGAACGCCCGCCGCTTCATGCGGAGTTTTGACGATGACCTTTGTTGCCTTTGAGAGTGCAGCGGTTGCACTGCCCCAGGAAATAACGCCGAATGCCTTCGCTTCGTCCTGCGGGAAACCGCCCATCCACTGATGGAAAACCGTGGTTATGACAGCATCATCATAGCCGTATTTATGCATGTATTCGTTTGTCAGCTCTTCAAGGGTGCGGATCGCCGCAACATCCTGAACAAGGTTGCCGCATTGGCCGTAGCCGACGGTGATATTGCGAACTCCCTGCTCTGCCGCAAGCAAAGCTTCAATAATCGCAACCGCATGGGATACGCAGGGCGGAACAAGAGTTCCCGTAAGCGGACCGTAGGGTTCACGGTTGATGGAAACTCCCGCTTCTTCGTAGATGCCGGTAAGCCTGTCAACATACTGCCAATCACGGATCGTCTCCTCCATCGGGACGCTCTTTGCATAGGGAAGGTTGTAGGAAATACCGCCGCCTTCATAGCTTGTGAAACCGCCCGCATAGGCAATTTCGGTCAAAAGGCGCGCATCGGGTGTGCCGTGGCGCACCTGAATGGGAGTGTTCAATGCTTCAATGAGCATACGGCAGCCCGCGACGCCGTGATTGACGGCGGGAAAGCCGTTAAGCAGGGAACGGCCGAGCCGCTGGGACTCCTTTATGCCGTTTTCGGCTTCTTCATAGCGGTTCTGACGGGTGTAGCTGTCAATGGTTGTCGGAAGCAGATCGGCTTCGCCGTTATCCTGAAGATAAGTCAACAGCTTGATATGTTCGGGAATCAGCGCAACGCCCGCACGCGGCTGAATCAAAGTGATACCCTTTTCCTTTGCTTCAACAAGTTTTTTTGAAAAAACTTTGTGAGCGGGCATGGCCTTGTGGTATTCGATGGCTTCTTTAAGATCAACTTCCCTGCCGGTCGGCCACTGCTTGAGCACGTCGGCACGGATTGCGTTGAATTCGTCATCGGGAATGCGCTTGTTTTTGATATTGGGGTTGTTCATTGTTTAAATGCTCCTCTTTTATTGGGAAATCGCCTGAAGGCAGGTTCGGCATCGAACCTGTTTTCGTCAGGCTCTGCATAGTTCTTGTTTCATTATGCTCAACGCCTGTTCCGGATATTTTTCGGAAAGCAGACCCATTGCGGCTATAATGTATTTTCTGTCGACAAGCACATCCGCCCTGAGCGGCCTCAGCGATGTCGGCTCCTTTTGGTCATAGAGCGCAAATGACGCGATCTTTGCCGTGTTTGTTGTGTGAATCAGTGAACCGCCCGTGACAACGAGCTTCTGCACTTTACGCAGATCCTTGCCGGTTTGAACATAGGTCGTGCCCATCATTGAATACGCTTCTTCGATGCGGCCCGCATGTCTTGTCACCGCCGTGCGCACCGCCATGCATGCAAGAGCTTCGTCCAACCGTTCGGTTTCATCGTCCGTCGGCAAAAGATCTGTGTTTGCGGCAAACATACCGATGATTTCCTCCGCACGCGCCTCGCTCATGCCTGCAAGCTCTGCAATCGTTTTTATTCCCGCCGCATCCACAATTCCGCGAATGCTGTATCTCATGCCGATATCGCCCTCAACCGTGCGCTTGATATACGGCTCGGGCAAACCCTTGAGCATGGTTCGCGGGTCGGTCGGCATTCCGTTTGCAACGGAATAAACATCCGTTGTTGCGCCGCCGACATCAACGGCAACAAGTTCCCCAAGCCCGCGGGAATTATCCGTCCCCTCCGCAAGCAGCTTCATTGCCGCCATGACTGCGGAAGGCGTCGGCATCATAATGCCGGAAATAAGTTCGCTCGCCTTGGTAAGTCCCTTTGCCTGCACGATTCTTTTAAGGAAAACTTCGCGAATCTCTTTCTGGGTCGGTTCAATGTTAAGCGTGCCGAATTTCGGCATAACATTTTCGCAAATATGCACTTCGCGCCCTTCGAGAATGCGCTCGCACTGCCGCACGGCATTTCGGTTGCCCGCAATTATGACGGGAAAATCTCCGCCTATATCCGCAAGCACGTGCGCATTATGCAGAATGCAGTCGGTATTGCCGCCGTCCGTGCCGCCGACAAGCAGGAAAATATCCGGATTTATCGCCTTAATCTCGTCCGCATCATCCTCATTGAGCTTGAAGGCGTAGGTCTTCAGCACCTTTGCGCCCGCACCGAGGCTTGCACACTTTGCGGCTTCCGCCGTCAGTTCCGGAACGAGCCCGCTTGCAAGCATACGAAGGCCGCCCGCCGCGCTGCTGGCGGCGTAGCGTTCGCAAAAATCAAGTTTTCCGGTCACTTTTTCAAGCTTTGAAAGCGCGTCGGAAAGTCCGTCGTTAATGTCCGACTGAACGGTCGTGTAGGCATTTGCCGTGCCCAGCAGCCTGCCTTCGTCAACATCCGCCGCGGTGACCTTTGTGTATGTGCTCCCGAAATCGATCAAAAGAACAGGTTTCATGTTTTTTCCCCGCTTTGCAATCGTAATCAGTAAACAATCAGAGCCGCAGGTTATTCCTCAACGTGCAGGTCCTGTTTCAATGCCTCGATATCAACTTCCGGCGGGGTTCCCGGCGGGAAGGAGCGATCGAAGCCCATCTCTTTAAAACGCTTTTCAACCTCGTCAAACGGCTGTTTGCCGATAACGATATTGCCGCCCACATAGAGCAGGATGTTTTCCAAACCTGCCTCATCGCATTTTTCACGCATACCGCGGCAATCCAGCTCACCCTGACCATAGAGTGAGGAGATGACGATTGCATCGGCGTTCGTTTCAATTGCGGCGTTGATGAATTCTTCCTGAGAAACCATAACGCCGAGATTGACAACATTGAAACCCGCATCGGTGAATGCATGATACAGGATCTTGTTGCCGACCGCGTGAACATCGGCGCCGATAACGCCGATAACAAGAGTCTTTTTATCCATCACTGTGACCTCTCATTATTATGATAAAGTGTCCTTACATAACCCAAGCACACAAAGAAACATTGTGTGCCGCATTTTACAGTCGTATAATACATTTTTAAGCGCAAATAGTCAAGTGCATATGCACTGCAAACCCCAATATATTTGATTTAACATTAATAAAACGACTCAACGGACGAGTTAACATAAAGCGCGGCGGGAAATTTTATTCCTGCCGCGCCGTTCGCTTTAGTGCAAAACTTTATTCTTCTTAGGATTTATTATGCCTCCGCCTTGCCCGCCGTGTTCTGCGGTTTTATGCACGGCGGCTGTTCACCGTTAAGTGCCGCTCTCAGAGCCAGCAGAGCATCGAAAACGTCAACCGCACCGTCGCCGTTAAGATCCGCACGTGCAGCCTGCTCATCGGTGAGCCCCTCCGTTCCTATTGCATAGCGCATAAGCATAAGCGCGTCGTCAATTTCAATCGTGCCGTCGCCGTTAATATCGCCGATAACGGGGGCTTCGGGTTCGAAAACCGCGTGAATAACCGTGTCCTCATCAACGGTGATTATCTCATCCGTGACAAGCTCTCCGTTGATGAACCAACCCACAAATACCATGCCCTCATGAGTCGGAACGGGTATTTCGCTGACTTCCAAGCTGAAGCCGACACTGACAGGGGTATCAAGCAGCGTTTCTCCCGTGTAATCGTCAATCACCGTCAAATTGCACGTGCGCGGAGCGTAAACCGCCGCAAAAACCATGGGCCGGGTAATCGTTACGGTTTCTTCGGTTATTATGCGCCCGTTGTAATCCCAGCCTGCGAACGCCATTCCCTCGTGAACGGGCGGCGCGGGAAAATCGCTGACTCTCAGCACCGTGCCGTATTCAACATCCTCCATGGTCACAAAAAAGCTGTCAGCCATGGTATCATAGAATCTCACGGTAAAAGTCTCTTTCCTCAATACCGCCGTAATGACCATATCCTCGTTTACGATAACGGTTCCCGACTCCATCAGCTCGCCGTTTACAAGCCAGCCCACAAACACCATTCCCTCACGATAGGGCGGCATGGGCAGATCCGCAAGGTCAACTTCCGTTCCGGCTCGAACTTCGTAAGTCTCATATGTTTCGCCGGTATCGCTGTCAACAAGCGTGATCGTATGCGTTTCGAACCCGCTGTAAACCGCTGTAACCGTCATGTCCCCCAACACTCTGAGATAGGAGCCTTCAAACAGGGTCCCTTCAACATACCAGCCGACAAAGTCCGCATTCTCATGAACGGGCGGAACGGGGAATTCGTCCCTGTAAAGGCCGTTGTCATAGAGCACGGTTACGGATTGCAGCGTTTCACCGGTGTAACCGTCAACGAACGTGACCGTATAAGGGTGCTGCTCATAGGTAGCGTAGATTATAACGTTTGACACGACCGTAACTTCGTCAAGGAACTCGCCGTAGCCGTACCATCCCTTAAAATCATAGCCTTCATGTTCAATGTGTTCGGGGAAATCTTCCGCCTTGATCACTGTTCCGTAAGGCACAGTATCGGTACGAAGAATGACGTCGGTGTGATTATCCCAGAACTTGACCGTGTACATTTTCGCTTCATAAGCCGCATAGCAGCTTGTATTTTCCGTAACATTGATGCTTCCCGAAACGGCGCTTCCGTCCGCATACTGCCATTCGGCAAAATTGTATCCGACTGCATCGGGAGCTTTTGGAAATTCGGACAAGGGAATTTCCGTGCCGTATTCTGCGGTGCGTGTTCCGATGAGTTCGCCGGTGAGTCCCGAATAAAAGCTTACCGTGTAGACTTCGTTGCTGTATTCTGCGCGGAAAGTCGTATCACCCGTAAGATAGTAACTGCTGCCGAAAAATTCGGAACCGTTAACCGACCAATATTCAAACGTTTTGCCCTCATGCTCCGGCGGCTCGGGAAAAGCCTCTGCCATAACGGTATCTCCGATGGACATATTCAGAGTTTTCAGCACCTGTTCCGTCGCGCCGTCCACCCATTGCACGGTGCAGGTCGGAGCAGTGTAAACGGCAATAATGTCCACATTGCTGTTCACCGTCACGCTGCCGCTGATAGCGGTTCCGCCGCGGGTCTTCCAATGTGAGAATTCCATTCCCCCGATAGCGGGCGGCGTCGGAAAATCATTAACGTTGAGGCTTGAATTCTGCGTTACGGTGTAGGTTTCGTAAGGATTGTTCATCCCGTCAACAAAGAAGCTTACCGTGTAAAGCGGAGGGAAGTACCAGTTACTGTTGCCCGCAAGTACGGGGTGGGTGTATACACCCTCATCCTCATAATAATAAGGATCGTATTCACCGCGGCGGCTCTTCGCATAGTCAAGTGCCTGCCCGATATTGTAGCATTCGGACACGCCCAATCCGCGCATGGAGTTCAAAATATCTTGGAAGATGTAAACATCATATGCAACGGTCACGGTTTCATCATAACCCAAAGCAACGGAAGCACCGTGTGAAGTGAAATAGTTCAGCAGATTGCCGTCCTTGCCGCCGCTGCATGTTGCAAGGTGAACATAGCTGCCCGGCATGGTTGCGGTTGCATAGTGATTCAGATAGAGATAGTTCACGGCAATGCCGCCGCCGGCAAGTTCCACAACCCAGCCGTTGCTGTAATCGCTTGCCGTGACACCGTTTTCATTGTGAATCGCAATATAGCTCAGCCCGTCATATTCCAAACCGTGCGAGTCAAACATGATCACACCGTATTTATACATCTCTGTCAAATCGTTAACATCACATTCGTTGCCTCCGTACACGGTCAAAGTTCCACCCGTATAGCTGCTGATCACGGGAGCGAAGGTTTCCGAATAGTAAGCGCCGACACCCTCATCAATTCCTAAGTATGGCGCATAAACGGCAACATTTCTGTTTGAGGCCGTGACCGCACCGTCATCCAAAATACCGCGAACCTCTTCCGCAGGGGAAAGCTCGATTTTAACAGGTTCGGAACCTTCTCTGATGCCGTGAACGATATTGTAATCATACACAACGGTCATTCCGGATTTCAGAGTGTAGCCGAAAGTTGTTCCGTTCTGCCGGTTGATGCTCTTGATTCGTGAATCTCCGTCAAGATATTCGAACAGGCTGTCAACCGTGTCAACAGCGGACAGGTCGGAGTCAAGTTCGCTTTCGAGTTCAAAGAGCTCGCCGTCAATTTCACGACGAACCTTCTGCATACTGCGAAGTTCAGCTGCTGCCGCATAACTGTCCGCCGCAGCACCGATGGGCAAAAGCCCGATGCAAAGCATCGCCGCAATGAGAATACAGAGTATTCTTCTGAAATTCGTTTCTTTCATAATGCCTCCTGAATGATTTTTTTATATCACGCAATTCGAGTGAACAGCGCTGATATCGTTCACAAGCTCAAGCATCGGATTTCGGAGAACGTGCTGCACCGTTTCCGTCGTTCATACCGCGACCGCAGTCGAGTCCGAATCGTCTGTTTGCAAAAACTATTCCTTGGAGTATGATTTAAATAATAATTTAAATTGCGCTCCAATCATTTAGATTTTAACACAGTATTCAGAGGCTGTCAACAACATTCGAAAAGTATCCGATTGATTCTTTTTCTGAAAAAAGGCAGCAAATTAACATTTTTCGGTACGGTTCATAATTTCCTCAAATAAATATAACTTGCGGAAAACTTTGCAGCAAAAAGCACGGCAGGGAAAACTCCGCCGTGCTGCGTTTCACTTTCAGTTTGGAAGCATAAGCTTCAAGTCGTAATCGAGTTCCTATTTATTGTTGCTGAGCATATCCGCCGCCGCATCCGCAACGTTTTCGTTTGTCAGCCTGTCAATAATTCCGTTTTTGGATTCAAAGCCGCACAACCGGCGCGCGCCGCCCTTCATCATCAGGCCGATGCTTGCGTTACTGCTGCTTTTCTCATCCGAAAACCCCTCGGCAAGCCCGGTTGCATTTTGGACCTGTTCAAGCGTCATGTTTTCAAACACAACAAGGCAGTTCTCGGTAACAAACGGCGCAATAGCCTCGCCTGCTTCTTCCGCCTGTTCGCCTGTCAGCACAATGATATCATAATCGCGCTCTTCCGCAGCCTTAACAATTTCGCTGCCCGTGCACTCTCGATCAAACAAAATCCTGTACCGCATTGAATCCATGCGTGCGGCAGTGTTTGATTTCACGACAGCGCAAAGGTAAACAATGCAACCGATGAGCAAAACGATAACAAAACCGGGAATTACTTTCCAAAGAACATTTCTCTTTGCAGATTTCTTTTTTTCCATTAAATACATGCCCCCTCTTCGATTTTCGGTATACACATAATAGCATACTAACGTTGTGAAGTCAAGCAAAATGCGTGTATATTTTTTGCATAGTGCCTTTTAAATGATAGCCGAAATGCAAATAAAAACAGGAACAAAAAAAAGAAACAGTCATTTGACTGTTTCTTTGGGATCCGGCAGCTGCCTATCCTCCCATGCCGTCGCCGGCACAGTACTGTCGGTGTATGAGGGCTTAACTTCTGTGTTCGGAATGAGAACAGGTGGAACCCCTCAGCTTAACCACCGGAAAGGTGATTGGTTTTAATAAAACCTTGATAACTGCATAAGTTCGGTAAATTCACTTTGATCAAGCCCTCGGCCTATTAGTATCGCTCAGCTGCGTACATTACTGCACTTCCACCTGCGACCTATCAACCATGTGGTCTACATGGGGCCTTACTCCTTGCGGATGGGAGATCTTATCTTGAAGTCGGCTTCACGCTTAGATGCCTTCAGCGTTTATCCGATCCGCACTTGGCTACCCAGCTGTGCCACTGGCGTGACAACTGATACACCCTTGGTGCGTCCATCCCGGTCCTCTCGTACTGAGGACAGCTCTTCTCAAATCTCCTGCGCCCACGATGGATAGGGACCGAACTGTCTCACGACGTTCTGAACCCAGCTCGCGTGCCGCTTTAA